>Ga0123352_10015908_pt1 | contig 11977 bp, 3 predicted proteins | sample TergutLab28metaG_FD_89700 | JGI IMG/M metagenome (GOLD analysis project Ga0123352, IMG submission 89700) | Labiotermes labralis P1 segment gut microbial communities from Petit-Saut dam, French Guiana - Lab288 P1 | ecosystem: Host-associated > Arthropoda: Insects > Digestive system > Gut ...
CACACAACACAGACACCCACACACACACACACACACACACCACACACACACACACACACAACTTTAAACAAGCTGATTTCCATGGAACTTTCTGAAAGCAAAAGAAATTCATTTGACAGCAAACCTCATCCATACAGTTCATACAAAGTAAAGAGGCAGATTTTCTTCTCAAATAAACAACTACAGAGACAATACTCTTAGTGTTTCTTATGCACCTGCTTTACAATATTACTCTCATTATATATGTTTAAGCACACAAATGTCCACAAAGTTTCAAGTTCACAAATGACATTTTATATATGACTTTTCTAGCCAAACAACATTCTGAGTCATTTAATCCAGGCACTTATTCATCCTTTGTTGTTGTTAAGTACACCACAAAAAGTGAACAAGATTGTTGAGCCTATGTAAATGGTTCTTACATATTCTTCAGATGAAAGTGCATCTAGCTACAGTTTATTTGTGGAGGGCAAATGGTGTGCACTAACAAAGAGAGATAGAAAGCAATTGAACATTTATGAAAGGAAAGTGTAGAAAAGAATTTTAGGCCCAGTATATGACACTGAAAATGAAAATTGGAGGATATTAACCAATAAAGAAATGTATGCAAATGTTAAAAAACCTACAATAGGGTTAAATAGATTACGTTGGTTTGGACATGTACAGAGAATGAATTAAAAAGTATTCCCAAAAAGGTATTATATACGAATCTGGGAACAACAAGATTGAAAGGTAGACCAAGAAATAGATGGCAAGACGAGGTGAGATAGGATGGAAAAATAGTTGGTGGAAAAGGGTGGCAGGAAAAAGTACATAACAGAGAGGAATGGATGAAGCTCCTGAGAACGGCAAGGAATTGTTGCATTCTGCACACGACAATGGAATAAATGAGTGTAATGGTGTGCATGGTCACTTCCACCATTCAGTCCAGAACAGAAGTGACAACTACAACAGACAACAGCCCCTGTAAAGTAGTGTGTTGTACAAGTAATAAGAAGTTCATGCCAACAAAATCACTGGTACAAAATGGTTCTTAAGAAATATTCACTTACTTGTAACAGGCAAATTGGATAATTTTCACTACTCAAAATAATTGATTCACTGGTAACAACTTCACGTTTTCCTGTTAAATAAGTACAATATTTGCTGCAGTTTACATGTTTCTCTCTGAAGGAGAATTCATACAGCATACAAAATGCAAATATGGAGACTTTAATAACATGAGCACCTCCCTCCCCCCTCAAAACAACAGATGGTTACCCCACCCCTGTCCTTGACAAATCATACCTGCATATTCCTAAATATATTGATGTAATTTTGGCCATAAATACAGGAAAGAGGAAATACTCCTGTTAGAGTTTTTATGTCATATAACGCTACTGCCCAACCTTGCCATCCAACCACTCAACATTCTTTTTTTTCCTTTTTTACATCACAGTCATCTGAGTTCACAGTTTTATATAAATCACATGCCTTGTACCAATATTTGGAGTGTCCATATGTAGAATAAAGTTGACATAACAATTGAACATCAATACAATAGTCTACTCAGAATCAATCTAATTTCTCTACACTTGACACAAGCAGTTCCACACTGTTTCACAGAGCTGTTAATGGAAAAGTGTTTACCTACAGACAAAACTGTTACAGTAGCTGAAATACAGCGTCTCAGAGACCTCATGAGAATAAAAATCAGGGGAAGATCTGCATGTTATATAAATTACTAAATACATTTTCTGCTTAAATATCAAAGTCAATAAAGTACCTAATAATATAAAAAGCTAAAGCTGTCCTTGTGCATGATATAGAGGCATACAGGGTTTGGAGATATAGCTCCACTCATTCTTAACCTCAGTAATAGGGTGACAGCTTCACTCCCTGACCGATTCACCTATAGTAAGAGTACATCTGGTACCCATTTTGGATGTTTTGGAGAAGAGAAAAATCTCTTATGTCTGTATGAATCACTAGTTACAAAATCTTGCACAGTGAATTTCTTTATATTTTATATCACAGTAAGACCATCCCTGAAATAAATATGCCATAAAGCCATGAGACACTACACAGTAATTAATCATTACTGGTTTAGTCATGGAACATATTTATAAAATGTTGTTAACTTTTCATCTTTCATGACCATAGAAATGGTAGAAGCAAACTGAAAATGGTATAGGGAACTGGAATTAACAGACACTGATTTGTGGTATTTCAGATCTGGTGACTGATTGAAAGTAGCAACAAAAGAAAATACTTATTTTTGTTACAGTTATAGAAACAAAGTTGGTACTAACTGTGGGAGAAATATTCACTGTTATTTGCCCAATTAACTGTGCTGTACAGAAGAAAGATTTGGCATTATGTACCAGCAAACACTTGTTAACAGCATGACAACACAACACTAGAATGATGACAGATCATGGCAGACTGAGTGAGAAACTTGGGCAAAAGAGGGAAGCTGTTACTACTGAAAAATAGGACAAGACTGATACAGAAAATTATCACTGGCATTGCTTGTTTCTTTCTTTCTTTCTTTCTTCCTGTATATCTTTCTTTGTTGATTGATTTGATCGTTGAAGACTGACTTACTTGTTTTAGTACTTCATATATGAATTGTTTCAATACCATTCCACAGATCAGTAACAACTACACTGGTATTCCCTTGCAGAAAACACTGAACTGCAATTTGAAGAAACACAGTCTGTATTTCTCCATACCTTAGTAAGAGAAATAATGTGGATTTCTCCTGGGTGGTCTTTCCTGTTGTCTAGCATGGCACTATTTTGGTACTTCCCTGAGCAAAAGATTTTCCCAGCATGGGTTTTCCCTGTATCATACCAATGCCATTGGTTTACATTTTGAGGATAAGATTTGAATTTAATAGATAATGGTCCTCTGGAATGTGATGCCAAATATTGTGGTAGTAAGGTGTCATTCTACCGCAGAACATGGTGTTGAATCTAATGAAACCAAAACTATAATCTCTATGCTTAATGCTGGATGCATCATAGCATAACTGGAGTTCCCAACTGTACAAAGGAACATCACTGCTCATTATAAAGGCACTGTATATCACAGGAATTGCATCTCCAATTTAATAAAAGAAACCATGTCAGATTATGAAAATATAATCAGTGAAGGGACTATAGCTGAAGTAGTGGAGACTTATTGCCAGAAATTTTACCTGTCTACCTAACATCCAGCAAACATTAGGGAAAAAAATCCATTCAGAAGCTGTGCAGATGAGCTTACTGTATCTAATGCTTCAAATGTCACAGGAAACAGTTCAAATCAAAGGTCTGAAAATTTTCTGAGTTTGGTGACTTCCACATTTCTTAATGATACAACTCCTTCAGTTAACCTCTTCTTCTGTTGTTGTTTCCAATCAGCTACAGGCAAACTCCTTCAGTTAGCTTCTTCCTCTTTTGCTGTTTTCTCCAATCAGCTACAGGCTAGCTCCTTCAGTTAACCTTTTCTGATGCTGTCGTTTCCAATCAGTTATAGGATCTGAAGTAACCAACAAGAAACTATTAATTTTTTTCATATGCCACTTACATTTTTCCCATTAGTCTGTTTCTTCATAAAATCTGTAAGACCACATGCTCTTGGAGCATCACATATAATCAGACTGATCCCATGAAGACTACAAAACACTGAAACCCAAATATCAGTCAGACACAAGCCACAATGGAAGCTGCTGAAACTTGTATCATATGAAGTACTGTCATCAGCAACCCACACTACTCACAGCATACAGTCTGAGTGTACAATCATGATCAAGGAAACATAACCCATCAGTAAAACTATTAGAAATTTATTTCCTTTAATGCATTAACTTTAAATTTTTGCTGTTTCTATGACCAGGACTGTACAAGTCAGTGCTTTGACACCTCGCATCTAGTACCAGATTTAACTCCACCTTGAAGCCAAAGAGTAAAGTGACTGGAGGAGTTCTACAGCTCTTGTATCAGACTGTGGCAGTGAGTCACCTTCTTTAGTGAAATCTTTAGGCTCAGAATGTTTCTCCGAAGATGATGTCATTCTAGGCGTTACCAAAGGTCTCTCAGTTGTGATTTTGACCCTCACTATTCTCCTGCCTTTACTTCGAGCAGCTGTTCTTACTTGAGGTGTCTCAGAAGTGGCAGTCTGAGAATTCTTCCCCCCTCGAGATTGTAAGTTTGTGGCAGAAACCTGAGTAATGCTCAAATGTTTGTCCTGAAAGTCAGGTTGTGTAATCGTGGAAATCGGAGATGTTTCAAGTAAAATACTTGGAGGGGTAACAGTAACCAAAGCACTTTTCCCATTCAGCTTTTCTGATACATTTTCGACCTTTTTTTCCAGTAAAGTTGATACTGAATCCTGTTGTGTTTCTGATAACTTGTGATTGATTGGCATTCTTAACAGTGCTTCTATAAGCTGCGCTCGTGTTTCTTGGGGAGTATTTTCTTTCAAACTGTTTACTAATAACAGAACCAGGCGCCGAACTGTCGAATTCATCACAGCTTGTTTCATTGTACTGATCAGAGTAAGTGTACTAGATTCATTCAGATTAGCAAACATAGTCCCATCTTTAGTTGCAGTAGTATTAGCATAGAATAACATGGATTGCAGGTCTTCTAAGGCTTGTAATTGGTTAGCAGTTACATTGTCCATTCCCACATCTGTCCCTGATCTTGTTCTATGCATGGATGTGGGGGACTGGTTAGACAAAAATGTTTGTCTGACTGCTGGAACAGTGGAAGCATTGGGTGAATTTCGACTCCTTGTAGAATTGACTATGGTATTTATTCTAACAAAATGTTGAGAGTTTGGTGCATTGTATGGTTCGCCTGTTGTCAGTTCCTTACTTAATGGTTTAAGTTTCTCAGAAGGCTCTTTATTCCTAGATAATGTATTGCTGCCTGAAGTTGCAATTACTGAACTACTAGCATGTGCTGACGTGGATGTGTTTGGCACAACAAAGTGATCCTCTTCAAGAATCTTTACAATAACTCTTTCATTATAGGGAGGTGTATTTGTTGTGGTATTTTTAATCCTTCTTGTGGGGGCATTCTGTCTTGATGGCAAAATGGAAGTAGAAACAGGCACTGATGTAAAACTCTGAACATGTAACAAGTCCACATTAGAATCTTCTTGCTCAGAATGATTATTTTCTTCTTTCCATGAAGCAAGTACAGTATCAGCTGTGGATGATGTTTCAATAAAGGGTGCAGGCACAAACTGTTCAGATGGCACTGATATTTCTGATGCTCCTTTGAATCCATTTCTCAATTCATCTGGCTCTTGGAAATTTCTTACATGTTGTGAATACCTGTCTGTTCCAGACTTATGTTGAAATGAAATGCTTTTTGATTCTGGTATGGGAAAATAAGTTTGTGTTGTTGTCGTTTGCTGAATAATAAATGGAGTGCTTTCATCAGAGGTTATTACTGATATTTTGTCTGAACTGTCTGGGACTTTTGAAGAGCTGTTTGAAGTTTCAACCTTGTTTTTTCTAGATACTGATACATGAACTAAGGAGGCTGAAGGTGGAGGTGGTGGTTTTATTTCCTCTGAATAAAACGTTCTGTCTGAAATATTAAATGGCTGAATTTCTTGCACAGGATCTGAGTTATCACTTGAAATCTCACTAGTACTTGTAAACAATGCCAATTGAGAATGTTTGTTTGTATGTGTCTGGGGAGAAACTGAAGACCTATCACTGGTAAATGTGCCACAATTATAAGGCAAACTACGTGTTTTATTTTCACTGTACTCAACAGGAACAGCCAGCTCAGAGGTGTCAGATTTTGATGTGATTCTATTTCTAACACTAAACACTGGATGTGTAGTGGAAGGCAGTTCTTGTGTTGTTGTGATTGATAAAATTAATTGTTGTGCAGCAGCTGATGATGCCCTTTGTTTTACATCTGATTCACTTAGCTCATGATTTATTGTTAAAGCATCCACAACACTTCCCAAAGAGCTCCATTTTCCTTCTACATTGTGAGAACTTGAAGGTTGATTAGACAGTAAAGCTGCATAACTGCCTACATTGACCCCAACGACAGCTTCATTTGAACTTGGCACTAAATTCTGGGGGTTATCACGTTGTTTAAGAATATTTTCATCAAATATTAGTGCAGCTGGGGTCTCAGGAGTACCAGCAACAGCTAGGTTATTAAGTTCTTGTGGTACGAAAGTGTTAAAAATACTTCCAAATTCTGCAGGAACTTCCTCTGTTGAAGTTGTTTCAACATCCAGTGTTACTGCAACAGGTTTTACTGTGGATCTTGCTTTCAGTTTACCGTCAGGAACCAAAGTGGTAGCATCAACATTTGCTTGTGTGTTAATAATTGTATTTGGTGATTCTTTTAGTGTTACTCCTGAATTGTTTTGGAAACCCCCATACCGTGGACGACTTGGATCATTAACTCCTCCAGCAGTTGGAGCAAATATCACTTCACTTGTTTGTGGACCATATCCAGGACCATCATATTGCTTGGTCCCAAATGGTAAAGTGTAATCTTCTCCAAGTCCCTCAGTCACCTGAAGATTTTCAAACATATTTGGAGACACAGTGGCTGTGTTTTCTGGAACTTGTTGCTGGGACAATGTGTAGTAGGCAGACTGTGCATTCTGAAGGCCTTCCTCTGGTGGCTTAAGATAAACATCTTCAACTGTGTCACTAGAAGGAGACTTTGATGTAGTATATGTTACCCTGTTCCTCCCAGACGATGTTACTACGACTGGGTTTACATAAGATGTTGAGACTGAATTTTTCAATTTTTCTGTTTTAATGGACTTTGAATGTGGAGGCAACAAAGTTGTGGGTTTTGACTTCCTTCTAGAAACTTTCGACATATCAGAGAAATCTAAAACTTCTTCATCCTCTTGAGTGACTGAAGAGTATTCTGTGCTTGATGTTGTCAGTGGAACAGGAGTGCTTGAACTCACTGTGCTCCTTGTGGTACCCAGAAATTGCTTGGATTCAAGTTCTTTTGCATCATCTCTGTCAACATATGAAGGACCCTTTGGTCTAACCTCACTAAGAACTTTCTTAAACCCCTCTGGATTTTCCAAATATGCAGAAAGAGCACGACTGAAAATTTGAGCCAATTCTCGCAAATCTTGTGAGTCAGTACCCTGCAGCAAATCTTCAGTATCTGAATGTAACACATGTCTCTGAGAGGAAGCAGTTTTTCTGTCACTTAGTGGTTTCGCTTCCATTTCAGATATTTCAGCCAACTTATGTAACAGTTCATTCATGATAGCATTATGTAAAGAATATGTTTTTTTCCCATTAGTTACAGCATCAGGTGACTCTGTTGTACTTGTTACATTTCTCATCTGTTCTGCAACAGAGCTACGAGCTTCTTTATTATTGGGAAATAACAATGAATATGAATCCCTTATTGGTTTTGTTAATAAAGTTGGTGCTAATACAGGAACATGTGTTTCATTCACAACTGGTGTGAAATCATTAAATGTGGATAATACCGTGGGTACACTTTCAGTTGTGGGCTTTTCACCCTCTAATTTATGCTTCTCAGAATTGAAACTATTTAAGGTATCAACTGTAGTCTCCTGGGTCCTATCTTTTATAGAAAAGTAAACTGCAAGTGAGTGTAGCGTAGACGGTCCTGAAGATGCAGGAATTACAAAACCATCTCTGGTTTTGTACCATGGAGAAGAACTAGGTTCTTGCTTCAGAGGTGGTAGAGGGATGTTTGGCTCAGTAGCTGGTTCTTCCAAAGATATGTTTAAAAAAGGTGTTGTAGACTGAATAGATTCTGATACTGTCTTATGCATCTTAAATGGAAATAGTGTCACAGGACTTGGTTCATTTGTTAGGTGTTGTATATCTGCATGTACTGAAGAAGGTCCAGTGGGTTCAAAACTACTAGTTGCTGAAGATGAGGTTTCACTTGTGACAAAGATGTCGTGTGCGAGGCCTGCTTCTTGTTGAAGTTGGTATGTTCCAATATTCTGACTCCCACCATCTTCAAAGGTCTTAAACTCTGTGAAAGTGTCTTGATTTACTGGGATTTTGGTATGTTGTTGCTTGCCTTGTTGCACAGTAGAGGAAATATTTGGTACAGACAGGCCACTATTAAACTCGACCAGTGGTTCAAATGGTGGTTGCAGGCTTCTTGATAATATCAAGGGGTTTCTAGGTGTTGTGTGATCAATATATGGGGACTTAATTGTTGTCCTCAATGTTGATGAATCTTGATGGGAGCCACCATTACTTATTTTATTGTTATCATGTAAGTCTGAAGAAACACCCCCATGCTCAGGGGGCAGCAAAATTCTAGACAAAGTAACATAGGGATTGGGGGGTAGTGCAGTTGAAGTCAGTTCGGAGTATCTGTGGTCAGGAAAGACAGTCAGGTAAGGTAGTTCATTGGGTGGTCTCAGCCTTCTCGATAATGTAAATGGTGATGGTGATTCTGTCACAGTAGATGATCTTTCACCTGCTTGCAGTGTATTGGATCTACTGGCTATTGTTTCAGGGTTGCTAGTCAACAACTTATCTTTGCCTGTGAATTTAACAGATCCGGTATTTTCCCTTCTGTTTTCCAATTCTTCGACAGTGTAGGCTCTCAAAACAGGACGTTCTGATGAGCCTTGGTCAATAATTTCCACAAATATTGGCTCCAGTTTCTTGGGTACAGATTCTTTAGCTGCAGAGAAGACTTTATTTGGTGCAGTTAGTAATGAGGCTGGCATACTTGTTGGCTGAGATCTCATTGGTTGTACTGTGCTGATGTCAATATTTCTAAATAACTCTGGGGGAGATTCAGTGAGGTGATCTTCAACATTCCTGTATGATATTATTGTATGTGGGTTTGATGTATTCTTTCTAGTAAATATATCTTCTTCAGGTGGTTCTTCAGTACTGCTTTCTGTATTCTGTACAGTGCTGGTTTCAGGAATGTTGGGAGTCTGTGTTGTTGTAGGAGAATAGAATCTATGCGACTTTCTTGTTGGGAATCTTGGAGACAAATCAGAAGAGGTAGCACCACTACCGTAGTCCACATCTGGTAACATTGTAGTTGATTTAAATGTGTCTATAATGGGTACTTTTTCTGTGGATTCAGTGTAACCTCGTATATCTTCACTTTCATATCCACCATGTACATATTCATTACTAAACCCCGTATCACTTGGCAGGTTAGAGAGTCCCACATTTCCAGTGGAACCCAATGCAATTGACCTGTTCTTAACGTCCTCATCAAACACAGCAGTGTACGTGTTATTGTATTTTACTGGTGACTCTGTCCAAGCAGTACCATCAATCAAATCGTTTTCTGTTGAAGTACCACGGAGGTAAAACAAGTCTTCATTCTTAAATTGTTCCTCACTTGATGGCTCTTTCAATCCAGCATCATCAAACTGAACTTCCTCTGTCATTGGTTCTGGAGAAGACTGTTTGTTTGGCAGATCTGTGATACCTCTCTCTGTGACTTGAAATCCACCTGACTTCATTTGTGATGATATTTCCAATGTAATGTTCTGTGACCTGTCAAAATCTACATATGGTGTAGAAGTTGTCTGTTTGACCCTGTTTTGTGAAATTCCCTGTCTATCTCTTGCTTGGTTAACGCCATTCAGTTTACTTCCTCTACTGTTAACAAATGACCCTGTCTCTGCTGGTAGTTGGCCCTCTGTTTCTGTAGATTGTAAGAATTTGACATGGTTGTAAGACCTGGAGTCATTATTAACTGCTTTATTTTCTGAAAAAATCTGTGGTTCTGGACGAAACTGTGGTTGTTTTTGTTGGTCTTGTAATGTGACTGATTGTTGTGGTTGCTGGTGACTGTGTGACACCCTATTCACTGGTATATGTCTACCTGAAAGACTCTGCTCGATCTGTCTGCTGTGGCTGAACTGTCCAGTTTTGGGTCGCTGAGTTGTGACAGATGGTTGTTGTGGTCTAGGAGGACCTTCCAAGGGAGGATGAATTTCTGGGAACTGATTAGACTGTAATATCCGCCCCTGTTCGGAGCTTCTGGGTGCCGGAGGGGTATTTTGTGAGAAGTTTATGTCTTTGTGACGTTGGTCAGTCCTATCAAACAGTTTGCTTTGTTGGTTTTCCTGATACTGGGGTTGCTTTTGGTTAGACTCTGAATATGGTGGATTGAAGGTATGTATTTTTCTCTGTCCTGCTTGCTTCACCCTGCTTACAGTCTGAAATTCTTTTGATGAATGTGAGAAAACAGGATTTGGAGTGGAGTTGGGCAACTGCTTGCGTGGACTAATCACCCTGCTGTGTGCCTGTATTCTTGCATTGCGTGGAACTGGTTCTGTGCTATAAGATGTTTCACTAGCACTTTCTCCCTCAGACTCTCGAATTATTCCTGGTTTCCTGTTTACATGCTGTCTGGCTCTTGACTTTGATATAGCATCAGACCTTGCTTGGTAAATTTTCCTGTCATTAGCCAGAAGTTCTGCACTTTCTTCGTAGTATTCCTTGGAGTTAGCGCAGTCCACTGTCCACCACCAGTCGCAAATCAAATGTGACTGCCGGAAGATGGTTCCATTTGGACACAGGAAAGAGATCTTCCTACCATCAGCACAAATGTGGAAAACCTGTATTAACAAAACAGAAAATGTACACTCCACATAAAGTTGCATCTTGTTAAGCCTGATATGTGGCCATAAATAAAACCATTTTCATGGCAAATAAATACCAAATTACTTGAGGAAAAGTGCCTCAGTGATGTTTGGTTACCACACACACACATTGACATCACTAATGCAATGTAAATTCCATATTATACACCTTCTGTGAAACAGACATATGTAAGAATGTATTTATTTCCAAAACATTGTACTTTAGTCAGTTAACATGTATATTATTACTTCTCTGACATGTTTAGTCTAGTAACAGTAGCCATCCTCAGAGAGAATGTTGACAAGAAGGAGTTTTTGATGCTAAAACATGTAGTCATCAATTGTAGTTATTAAAACATTATTAAATTAACTGGATAAAGTATAAGTAATTCATATTAAACAATTACCAAATTAGGTTAAAAATATACAATATTTGAATTAATGTCCATTTACATTTTTTGCACCCAAACATCAAAAAGCAAATAGTTCTGTTCGATCCTATTTGGATAATAAATCCAGTAGAGTACAAACAATGTATACTTGGTCAAAGACCACTCAGTACTCCTGTCAAAAAGGTAATAATATGCGTGTTATCTAACATCTGTGCAATTCGTTGGCAATAAATACATTCATACGTAGCTCATGCATTTATTTTTGAAAACGTTTATCACATTGTGTTTCAGTTGATGAAGTTGTAAAGTGTCAAATAGTATGGAAAGATTGCCTTTTATATTAAGTGTGTAAGTATTTGTGTGGAGGCAGCAGTCATGCTGTAATGGGTTCTGGTTATAGTACATTAAACCACAAAAACATTAGTTAGAAAAGTCAGTAGGCCAGACCACCTCCAAACAGGTGCCGCCCAAAATACAGTTGCACAAACGATTTCAGCCTACATGTTATATTTGACTTATTGACAAAGCTATTGTGTACTCAGAAACAGTGGCGTCATTCGTTCTTTGGGCGCCCGAGGTGAGTAATCAAAATGGCCGATGCTAACGAGAATTATAAACTTAAAATATCTCAGTTACTTACTGAATTTCCATTTATGTTATTTCAATTATCCAAAATTAAAAAAAAAAAATTGAATAACAATCACTTAAAAATCACTCTAAAAAGTCATTCACTTATTGAATTTGCTTTCATTTTATCTAAAAAGTTTAAAGCTTCAAAAATTTTAAATAAAATATCACATTTTTAACTTAAAATATCCATTTTGCCGTCCGTGGCGAGGGCACCACTCCCTCCCCCCCCCCCCCCCCCCAACACAAATCCAACTCTGCAACTACGAAGTGTTTTTGCAAAAAAACGACAGGGACCGAGGCAGCTCCGCCCGGCAACCAAAACGCCAACACACTTCGGGAACGTCGGGCACTTCTCCACA
>Ga0123352_10015911_pt1 | contig 11977 bp, 7 predicted proteins | sample TergutLab28metaG_FD_89700 | JGI IMG/M metagenome (GOLD analysis project Ga0123352, IMG submission 89700) | Labiotermes labralis P1 segment gut microbial communities from Petit-Saut dam, French Guiana - Lab288 P1 | ecosystem: Host-associated > Arthropoda: Insects > Digestive system > Gut ...
AGCCTACACAACACAATAAGTACTCGCTAGCTCCTGAAGATGGACGTATTAACGTCTGAAACATGTTGAGCAATATATAATAAAGCAAGTGTCATCTAGTTGGTCAACCTTTATTCAAATATCTAACACATAAACACAATGCTTCGGCAAATGGGAGAGAATCTTAATGTTAAACCAAGTGGCTCACATTTTTACCGCTGAGTTTTAAATTTAAAGACGTGTAAAATTATGAAACAGGTTTCCTCTTGTTTTAAAATTCACAAATAATTTCATGAATCAAATTAATTTTGAGAACCGACACTCACTCAGCTGGCCAGGCCTTTCAAAGAAACCGAGTTTATAGTTTTGTTCAAAAGAACCAGCCTCTATATCCTACAGTAAGCATGATGGATAATTCCACATTTCCATAATTTAATTTAGTATTTTAAAATTCATGTTTGTATAATTCTGTCGTCCTCTCTCTGTGTCCTGGGTTTATAACCTTGAATATTTCAGACCAAAATGTAGTCTGAATATATAGCTTATCTCACCGATGTAATCGTGACTTTTTTTAAAGATAATATTCTGGCATTATCTGGAGAGACTAAGTAAAACTACGATAAATTACAGTTAAGAAATTCACCATGAGGCCAAGATTCCAATCGGAAACTTTCGAATATGTGCACGAAATGTTACAGCAAACTGGATTTACTCAGTATTGTGGCTGCATATAAAAAACTTCCCTCTTGTCACGTGTTTCTTCAAAATGTAAACCGAGTACTGCGTCGTGTCACGCAGCATCCTGATCAAATAGCATAACAGCAACATATGTGCAGTGCTATGCAACGTGGCAGCCGTAAAAGAACAGCATGAATAAAGGCTAACTGTACAGACTGCTCTACTGCATTGTCTAGTTTATATTTCATTTTTCGACTCAAGAAAAAGGAAGAGAAACACTCTTAATTATTGTAAAGAACTTATTCAAGAATGTTAAAGTTCACGACTTTGAAATTTCCCAGACAGAAAGTAAATATGTAATGTTTACAAACACAATACGTTTCTCACAATGAACACAGTGCATCTCCATTACAGACACCAATGTTTAATGCCGCTTAGGTAAACCATGACGACAAACATGTAAAAATTGTACGTACACTGTGGGTCAAAAGGAAGGGTTTTAAAACTTGTTGTACAGTACATATAATAACCACTGCGCTTTAAATGGTTAATTATGGGCTGTCCGAAAATTAATGTTCAGGATCTTTCCGGACTGCACTTGAAAACTTCGCCGCATACTGAAGATGGCTGATATGGGACATCACGGTAAATAATGAGAGATTATTTCAACTTGGCAATAGCAGAAACGTGACGACATATGAGATAGAGGTTTATCTGTCGGATCAAGTTATGCTTGTAGCTTGTAAATTGTTGATACGCTACTGAAGTGAGATTGGCTGCACCAGAAAAGAACATAGCTGGTTGTGAGAGAACTAACGGCCGGCCTACAGGGCTGTTGGCGCTGATGTTGCGTGTTAGGGATGAGAGTGTGCCTGTGAATGTGATTCTGTGTGTGTGCGCGCGCGCTTGTCGGCTTTTTGTAATTCTGCGTTAATCTGCATCACGAGCACAGGCTTCCACTTGGCCAAGCATAAAACGGGACACAGATTAAATCCAATTCCCCACGTTTGAAAATGGAAAATAATTTTACATCAGTAGCAAGCCGTGGCTGGATGGCTGGATGGTTGGTGTACTGGAGGCTCCAGGCTGGAAGTCTTCTCCAGCTTGATGCTGGAACATCGCAGCAATTCCCATTCTCCTCTTGCGGATCATGAAGAGTAAAAAGAGAGAAGGTTAGGCTAGAATGGAAAAGAATTGAAGAGAAACAAAGCGCTGGGTGCAGTGAGAGCCATCTATTAATGAATAAACCGTCTGTGATGGAAATCTTAGTTTCGGTTTCTACGTACAATGCAAGTAGATTTTGTCGGAGAGACAGAAAATATGAAGTGTCGCGTTACGAAAATTTTATTTCTGATGAGCGTAATTAGGTCTGTTTGTAGAAGGTAAACTAGTTTTGTTAGATTATACTCTGAAGTTGAGCGTACAGGATTTTCAGTCCTCTGATAAAAGAGCGATTATTTATAGGGCTTTCACGAAAGTAATTCTCAAAATAGTTTCGTAATTAATCACTAACTCTTTGTAAAATTTGTATAAGAAAAGGGGTCTTGTTCATAAGGTGTAGTGGGAATTAACCATCATTTCGAAGAGTAATTGCTGTCATTGAATTTGCAGATTGGCACAGCTGTGAAGCAGTCCTAACATTTCGCTTCGGAAATATTAATTAATGTATTTGTCGTTTTGGAACTGGGATTTTAGAAACATTAATAAGGTGTATAAACACAAAAGAGATTTTTTTAAGACTACAATCTGTGAACCGACAGAAAATATGGGCTACTTCCTTCAATAAAACTCACCGGATATGTCGCAATAATTAGTTTGCAATTTTTAAGTCATGGTACAATAGCTGCTATTTTACAAAACCCAAATAAAGCCCATAAATACACTTGGTGGGCTAAATATTAAGTAATTGAATTTCAGAGCAGATGGCGTGCTGGTGTTCGGAAGATTAAGGTACTGTGTTCGTTAAATGTTTTACTTAAAAATGAAATGTTTAACGTAAAAAGGCCAACATATGCACCATATTTTAACACAAAAATACATTTCGTTTTCTCACACACCCTACATTCAATATGCTGTTTATTGTTCTCATAACAATCAACAATTATTTTCTTATCAAAGTGTACCAGGTGATAATCAATTGATCTTTGTAGTGGAACTGTAGTGGTTTCTGCGAAGTAATAGTTGTAAGAATTTGACATTCAGAGGACCGTACATCGTGATATATTCATGTAATAAAACCAACAAAATGCACTAATTTCTCAAATTTATTTTTGTAATAAAACTCTACATGTTTCGGACAGTTTCTCTGTCCACCATCAGGAGTCTAGCACTGTACGCACAGCAATACATACACCATTGGTGTGTGTGCAGTGAAAAACTCCTGATGATGGACAGAGGAACTGTCCGAAACATGCAGAGTTTTATTAAAAAAATTAATTTGAGAAATTAGTGCATCTCGCTGATTTTATTATAAGAATAATAATTGTAAGTATAAGCAGGCCTGTTACTCAGACAAACCTCAGTTTTCATAAGGCTGATTACATAAACAGATGCGGATTTCTACTCGTAGAAAATTGGCAGTAATTGTAAAGCATTAAACACTTTTTTTTTTTTGTTTTAGTGAAGTAGTGAAAATTTTGCTTTTATTTGGAAGGTGATGTGCAACTCCATGGAAGTATAGGTCTAAATTTTGCAGTGTAACTACTAACACATCTACCCTGCTTGTTAAACATTTCCTCTAAGTACTATTCTAGACGGAATTACTGTATACTGACATCAATATCAGTAACACATATAAAAAATACAGGTTTTATTTTTTTTTCAATCACAAGAAACAATACTAAAATTATTAGCTTCAGTTCAGGGCACTTATATCTGATATGTTGTTACAGAAAGGAAGTAAAGAAAGCTTAGGAAAATTGTATTTTAGAAATAGTTGTTACTTCTACGATGCTTCTGAATTTTGTAAAAACAACTATTTATAAAGCGCGTTCGCAAAATTGAGAAGAGCGACAATTAGCCCCGTTATATCTGTCCGTCCGTCCATCTGTCGGCATGGAACAACTCGGCTCCCACTGGAGAGACTTTCATTAAATTTGATATTTGAGAATTTTTCGAAAAAAATTGAGAAAATTCAAGATTTATTGAAATCGGACAACAATAAAGGACACTTTCCACGAAGACCAATATGCATTTTTGATCATATCTCACTCATTTCTTCTTCGAACGAAAAATGTTTCAGACAAAAGATGTGGAGAAAATCGAAACACATACTTTGTGTTGAAGAACGTTTTGTAGAAAACTTGCCGTTTATGAGATAATGTGGAAAAATATTGTAGAGGGGGCGGTCCACAGATGACAATATGGCGCACGAGCGTTGCATGCTGGATAACTAAGGCTACAAACACACATTCAGAATATGTAATACTTATTGCTTTTCCACTGCAACAATGGTTGCACGAACGCGACTTAATGTTACGTTATGGAAAATTTCCTCTATTGTTAACAGTTTAGGGCCAGACGGTTCAACCATAAAACTACTTTACTTGGTCCACAAAATGAATTTCTGTGTATTGTAATTATTGCAATAACCAGCTATTGCTTTCCAAACAACGTTTAGGTTTGGTTTCCCGTTACAGTGGGACCGCGGTGGCACAGTGGTTAAGTTGCTGTGCTACAAATCGGAAGGCCGCTTGTTTGATCCCAGCTGGTGGAATTTTTCATTGACATAATCCTTCTGATCGCACTATGGCCCTGGGGTCGACTCAGCCTCTAACAGAAATAAGTATCAGGAGAATTTCCTGGGGGTAAAGGCGGTCGGTGCGTAAGGCTGACAACCTTACCACCATCCTGTGCCGTTGTCATGAAATCTGGGAACCTTAACTTCCTGGAACTCTCTGGGCCTGTAACGGAACTGCCTTTTTAACGCTACAGTAAGGATGTGTTCTCTGTGATGTAGGACGTACACTGCTTATGTGTTATTTAGATAAACTTCTGGCTTCGACTGTTAATGAATGGCAATATTAAGGTTACAAGTGAAGGCGTTCCAAGAGGGCAGTGTTAGCAGATGGACGGGTCTCTCACGACTCGATTCAGTCAGGCGACTACATTTCCTAACACCCCTCAGAGCGCATTACAACACCTCTCTATTCTACTGTAGGAGATTTGGGTGCAGCTTCATTCCTCTGTGCTCCTTTTGTTGATATCCTATTCTTTATTTTTCGTATATTTCCAGGCGGCACTGTCATCTCGATGCGAGAGACGGACAGGTGCACGAGTTAAATAAAAATGGGAGTGGGGATGAGTTGTGCAGTACTGTGCAGCTTGCATTCAAGCATGACTGGCATATCGCATCTTCTTTCTGGCTTAAAGCATAGTGTTGAGCCATGCATCGCCTGTTTTCGTATTAAGATAATCTACATGTTTTCCAGACACTTTATACACGCATACGTGTTTGTGAGGCTCTCACAGTCGACAAAGATCATTCTCCTAAACAATATTAGTAAGTTGGTCTTCAAAGTGGAGACGAGCTGTGTTCTGTGTGAGGGAGAAACTCAGTATTGATACCTTACTTAGATAAATTTCAGGCTACAAGCAATTATTGATTCAAAACAAAACGCAGATATGGCTAATCTTAGTAATTAACCAACTTAATGCACAAATTCTTGTTTTATAATAAGTTTATTATTATTATCCCGTGCACCGGACGGCCACCTACAGAGTGTGACGATACCAGATGCTGTATAATACAATTTGACCTCCTGATGATGAGCACATAGTGCTCGAAACATGTAGAGACATATAATAAACTTATTATAAAACAAGAAATTGTGCATTAAGTTGATAAGTTACTAAGATTATACTGTGATGCACGGTCAGCAAAACATTAAAAAAAAAACAGATATGGCTTTCATTCGGAGGTTCGTGGTCGAGTGACTGGCAATCCTGCGTTATATGCGGGACATCGCGTTTCGGAAGACCGGATATCCTGAGCGAGATTTCGTGATTTTCCTCTGAGGTTCCAAACGATTGTCGACCAAGTGCCTTAAATTAAGCTATGTCGTTTCTAGTCACTAATCATTCTAACATTTAGCTATAATTATTCCGAGCTGCAGACAATGTCACTGTCACTTATGTAAACCAGAAATAAATAAACCATAAATTTAGGTTACAGACAATTAGATTTTGTTTTTCTGAACGTATTTCGAGGTGCGTAATTATGAGATGTAGAAGATTTCTCACAATGATTTCATTCGCTCACTACATCAGATTTCGGCCCTGACGAAAGTTATACTTTACATCTCAGAAATTATGAACATGTGGTTTTTGTCATACATTGTGCAATTTTAATCAAAATGAGTCTCGTCCAGTAATTAAGAAAAAACACCAAAGTGTTCATTAGATGAGAGTCCTTTACAAAGTAAATGTAAATTTCTCAAAATGGCATAACTGAGGAACCTAAACTGGTTGTGATTATGTTCGGGGAGTTCGTTGCCGAGGGATAATAATTTGTTTCATTGCTGAAAACAAATGGGTGCCACTAATTTGCAGATGATCGCGATGGGGGCAGTGTGATATAGCGCCTGTAGAACGGGACACTGACTGCTGTTGACAGTGGCAAGGATAACTTGGGAAAGCAGTGAATGAACCTTAAACTCTCTTCATTACAGGGAAAAATAAAGAAATATGTATACCGTAAACTTGTTTTCTGACTGGCTCCCTTACGTTTATGCTCAGGCACTGCGTAATGCTTCGTAATGTAGTAACACAAGTTAAAAACTGAAAAAGTATTAGTCCTAGTAATGTTTGGTGAATATTACACAGTACCAAACAATTTTTATAAATATATATTTCCAGTCAGATCTTTCCACATTATATGAACATGCAGTTAAAGAAGCGTCGTTATACATGAATTATTTTAGCCATACGCTCCATCCGGTTTAACAGTCAATAAATCTGCTTTCCTCCACACAGCGCATTTTGCTCGGAATATATAGCAGCTATTTCCCCAAAGAGCATTAAACAATTAGCCTTTGTAACGGGGACGTGGTGTGTTTACTGTGTAGCGGCAACTGCATTTTTATGTTTTATTTAGACAAATTTCATTTTTAAAGTTTTAAGTGGACATTCCAACATTCGTGGCTCTAACAATGTACGGGCCTTGGGCCGCTCTTGACTTCGCGTAGCTCAATATCCTGTTGGTTTGTTGGAGGGAGAATGGATATGATCGCCCTGCTGTGTGACGCGATTGTCCGCGGTGAAGAAAACGTATTCCCTGGAATGGATGATGGAACAGGATGTGTGAGATACATACTTTGCACTAGATCTGGCTGAGAAACATCTCCTCATTCAAAGAGATAGGTAACACTCCAGTACGTTTAGTTTCGCCCAAGGGCTTTGTGGCGTTTTCTCCTCTTACAGATCTATACACAATGTAGGCTGATATCTTACCTCCGTTTGAGTACACTTACTCATTTAATGGAGGTATAGATTCTTGCATTTGGAATTCCACGTACATTTCTGCGCGTTTTAATCTGAAATAATTTCTTGCCATTTTTCCTAAGAAAATTTGTTTGTTTTTTAACTCGTACAATAAGCAAATTCCTTCTTGAGAAGCTTACAGTCGCCCACGAAATTATCTGCTATTTATGGAACCCGCATTAATATTACCAAAACTGAAGATTCCGCTTCAGGCACTCTTCCTAAGTTAGCTGCATCCAGTCTGCACTCTAACAAGTTATAACCTGAATGTCTGCTTCAACACTGTCGTCACAACTACGCATGGAAATCCCATGCTAAGTCCACAGTCCCGGTTTTCCGAATAGACTATGTAAACAATTTAATCGGGCTGCATAATCCGTCAGCTTCTTTCGTCTTGATTTCGTGCCAATTATTATTATTATTATTAATGACACAAACTGCCGTCCACTATTCCATCTGCTATAGGCGGCTTGCGTTAAATCCACTTCAAAGTCTGCAGTATGTGTGTAAGATCTGAAGTTCAGACAAATATAAACATACAAAACGCCACATTATTCGTCACACGCCGGTGCTCTGGTCTGGCAGGTTGGTATCAGTAATTTACGGTTTTCGTCTGACATGGTCAACGTGTCACAAGCATGCTTGCCTTTACAAGAAATTTCATAAATCATATTGAAGTTTGCCAGTTGTGCAGATTTTGAATTCAGGTGTAATCAATTTCAGATGTTCCTTTTCTTAATTTTAATTTTATGTCAATGCAAGTTGCCATTTAATCTTTATGGGTTTAAATATAAAGCTACGCTGCAAGGTGTCTCAGTAAACTGGGGGTAGAAGGGCTGGATTGCATTTAAAAGGCTCAAAACTGAGACAGGAGTTGGGCTGTTATGAGCACGGCAATGTATCTTCTGGAAACTTCTTGGTTATTCCAGCTACCGACTTTTTCCCAGGAAGAACCTTGCCCCAAGGAGTTATTTATTTTGTGAGTTAGCCTATAATTATACCAACAGCAAAGGATAATTTTTTTCTACTTACAGAAAAAGAATTGAACCAAGAAGATGGGATGATTCTTCTTTTACTAAAGAATGTTTTGGACAATCAAAACACATTCTTATAATAAAACCAACTAGACGCACTAATTTCTCGAATTTATTTTTGGAATAGAACTCTACATGTTTCGGAGAGGTTTTCTGTCTATCATCAGGAGTCTAACACTGTATACACAGCAATAGGTATATGTCAAACAGTTTATGCTGTGTGTCAGTGCTAGACTACTGATGATGGACAGAGAACCTGTCCGAAACATGTAGAGTTCTATTCCAAAAATAAATTCGAGAAATTAGTGCATCTCGTTGCTTTTATTATAAGAATATATCACGATACACGGTCCTATGAATGTCAAAATCAAACCGCTCTCAACAATAAGCAACGAAGGCGCAGGATATGTAACCTATGTACACGGGCTGTCATACTTTTCCATGTATAAGGTCTTAATTCTTAACTCATACTTTCAAAAGGACAGGAACAGTGTACTGAAAATTGGATTCAACCTCTTTATCAGGCGCATTTCGTGCGATTGTACACAGTTAAATGTAATTTTGCATTATTTCTTCATACAAATATATTGTCATTCCAAAATGAAGAGTCTGCATATCAAATTAGTTAGCGAGCTATGTATTTAAAACCCCGACAGACTGTAAACGAAAATTCAATTCAGGTGTTCATAATGACTAACGTATGTAATCCATTCTTGCAAAGGCACTCACGTGCAAAAAGTCAGACATTATTTTTAATATTTTGACGAAATTCATTGACGTCGATATGCATTCATTGTTGATACAGATGTATTCTTTCAGAAACAAATATATTTTCCAAAGCATATCGTATCTGTGCCTGTGCTATTGTTCAACCAGAATTCAATTAAATTAGCTAGCGAATAATACAGTTAAAACCTGACGGACTATAAGCAAAATTAGTGACTAAAAACTCGGTTCATGTATTTATGGTGACCACCATTGTTACAGAGCTATGTACTCTGCAAGGACTCGTGTATTTGTATAGTAGTTCTTTGTTAAAAATTAACTATTTTGAAAATAAAAATGTTTCTCGTAATAAGACCTATTTTTATGTAGGTCTAATGCAGAATTTTTTCTTAATTCTATGGGCTGTTTTGAAAAACTGGGAAGAGTTTAATTTTCACTCCACACAAATTAGACCTCGTATTTAACTCTATTAAACGCACCTTAGATGGGCGCTAATTTAGGTAGGCAACTTTCAGCAGTTTCAGAGCCACACTACACGGCACGCAAACAATCTACACAGACGGAAATGACCTACCAATTTTGCATTCAGTCTGTACGTACATTCTGCACAGAGAAATAAACTACTTCAGAAAGCCGCTGCCTTGGGTCGATAAATATAGCAATGTCAAAATCCAATGCGTCGATAATTTGACTTTTTCGGTAAAACGTGAGAAATTCTGTATTCGCAATGTACATAATATTTACTAGACCATATAAACCTGTGTGAACTGAACCTCATATCCTGAGATTAGAGCAAATTATACGGAAAAATCCGATTCCTACCTTACAAAAACACTGCGTTTTTACAGGAAAGTTCAACCGGTTAATGCCGTTAAAAGAAATAATTTAATTACTGTTAATCTTAGTCACATAAATTTCACAAATAGGCATTGATCGTGTACGTCACAGTAGATGGTATGATTAATAACCACGGTGATTCATGAGTTTAGATGGTAATACTCATAAATAAGTATTACGCCAATCCCAGTTGCCGCGTGGTCTGACGTGGGTCTGCCGCCGCTTGTTTGCTGGGATCATGGGTTGGAATCCCGTCGGAGGCATGGGTGTCTGTCTGTTGTGAGTGTTGTGTGTTGTTAGGTAGATGTCTCTGCGTCGGGCTGATCACGCGTCCAGAGGAGTCCTACCTAGTGTGGTGTGTCTGAGTGTGATCGTGAAGCCTTGATAATGAGGAGACCTTGGCCCACTAGGGCTGTTGCGTCATGGTAAAAAGAAATTAAACATTACAACATACCAACTTCTTGCCGACACATTACAGAGTGTGAAATTTAAATATGGACAAAATTTCAGGCCTTTTCGCCCTTTCTTCTGTGGCTTAAAATATTTGTTTCGTGACGTAGTGCAACTGAAGGTTAAGACATCGACGGTGCTGTAGGTATGTGTAATTGCCACTGGCAGACAGAGCCTTACACACGTGTGTTAAAAGTTTTGTATTTGACAAGGGATGATATTTACAAGGAGCAGTAACGCCTCTTTCTGTCACTCCGTCGAAATGCTATAGAATTCCATCTGGAGTGCGTTACCAAGCAACCGTAAGATGGTTGCCAACTGTCTACAAGACTAAAGGCACAGTACACACAGGAATATAATTTTACATAATGTGACAGTACATACTACTGAATCTCACACTGATATAGACCTAAATTTCACCGCTGTCATGGCTGTATCTACTGTCATGGCTGTATCTACCGTCATGGCTGTATCTACTGTCATGGCTGTATCTACTCGTGCTTAAAAGACTTCACAAAAACAAATCTACCTTAAAATCTTTATCGTTGCACCGTGCATTTTTTTAGTTTATTTAAGTAACACATCAACAAATGCACACATATATAGTCTTTAATAATCTAAAATTTACATTAAAACACCTAAAACTTTGGTGCCGTGGTAGCATGCTGCCATGGCACCAAAGTTAATTATAACGAAGTAAATCACTGAATGTTTTAAACTGTAACTTTAGCAAGGAACAAAGTATGCTCCCTGAGGATGATCGTATGATCGAAACATGTAGGAGCGTTTTAAGTGTTTTAGTGTAAATTTTAGACCATTTAAGACTATATATGTGTGCATTTGTTGGTGTGTTACTTATATAAACTACCTTAAAAGTTGTAAATTTTTAAGATAGGTATATTTTGAAAATATTTATATTAAAATTGTCTTACTTACTTGTTTCTGGTTTTCGTTGTCAGTTGTAATCGCGAATTTAATAAGTATTGAATTATGGCAGAATTTCAGATATGTCTTTAATTTTGTATCATTGACGTAATATTGAGTTCAGAGTGTTAAAAACAAAAGTTACAGATCGCAGTAAGTAAATGTGATGTTAAATAGATGGAGCTCAATAACGGAACATTCCACTCTGAACTGTTACACTAAAGTCGCAACTTTTGAATTAATTTTAGAATTTGTGCGTCCGTTCATTGCGAACTTAGAATTTCGTAATGTGAAATGAGTTATGTCGCGAAATTTGATATCTGTCCTATAACTGGATCATATTAAGACTAAAGGACAATGAAAAAACAATCGAATTACTGTATAAGCAATTCTACACTTGACCATTAAATTCGTATAATCATGTATAAACTTAAACATTTATAAATGAAATCATCATCATTGGGCACTTGCCATTTTTGTGTGTGACTTATTTATTTGCATAAATGAAACTTGACTTCACAAATATTGAATTATTTCTCGAAGGTGAATAATTCAACGTCAATACTGATCACGATTTTTTAAGCTGCTTAATAAAAGTCTTTTAATCCGCCTACAAAAGTGACAAAGTAGCACATGTAATTCACGCTCAGTAAATCTTAGAGTAAAATTTGAAGAATAAATTTTTCTCAACTGAAAGGTAGGTCAGCACTATAATGAAATTAATCTACCCTAAACCTTTTAATAATATGGTGTTGAGAATATTTGGACCTAGGAGGGACGAGGTAACGGGGGAATGGAGGAGATTGCATAACGAGGAGCTAAATGATTTGTACTCCTCACCCAATATTGTGCGGGTGATAAAATCGAGA
>Ga0123352_10015913_pt1 | contig 11977 bp, 7 predicted proteins | sample TergutLab28metaG_FD_89700 | JGI IMG/M metagenome (GOLD analysis project Ga0123352, IMG submission 89700) | Labiotermes labralis P1 segment gut microbial communities from Petit-Saut dam, French Guiana - Lab288 P1 | ecosystem: Host-associated > Arthropoda: Insects > Digestive system > Gut ...
CGTTAACTAACTCAGCAACATTCACCAGAGACAGCATCAATCCTTGCGATTGAGAATAGAATGGGAGAACTTCACTGGAAGTATCTCCTACATTCCTCTAACACTATCTACACAACGGTTACTAAATGTCTCCAGACAGACTGTAACAAACAAGGAATTCAAATAAAAAAATCCTTACAGGTGCTCTATATGTGCACCGTTTGTCATTCTACAAACATCAACACGATAATCCAGTTCGTTCCAAACTGTTTGTAGCATGTCAGCGGTGATGATTTCAATGGCAGTTCTGATTCGTATCTGCAGTTCTGGGATACTTGCGGGAAGAGGAGGAACATAAACCTGATCCTTGACGTAACCCCATAGAACGAAATCACATGGGGTTGCATCTGGGGAACGAGGTGGCAAGTTGTTAAAACCCCGTCAATCATTTCGAATAACCCTGTATCAACAAGATCAGTTATAAACAAAATTTCAGTGTTTATTTTAGAGGCAACATGTTTCGGTTCTATCCTGAGCAATCATCCTGTTTTATCCAAGAACGTCGTTACAGAAATTAACATATTAACCAAAAAATACAGTAATTAAAACACAATAAAACGGGAAACATAAAGTACACTTCACATTAAGTGCCTACTGCTACTTGTTTCGACACCAAGGTGTGATCTTCAGGAAGTTTAATAACAACAAAGATCATAAGTTCAACACCTACCTTAGGTGCTGGACGCCCTCAATCTTATCAATGAAATTTAGAAATTGAAGATCCTAAAATGATAAATTTCTACATTAAACGAACTATCAAACCTAAGACAACATTTTTTGTACTCCTCACCCAATATTGTGCGGGTGATAAAATCGAGAAGAATGAGATGGGCTGGGCATGTGGCGTGTATGGGTGAGGAGAGGGGGGTGTATAGGGTCTTGGTGGGGAAACTGGAGGGAAATAGACCACTGGAGAGACCTAGGCGTAGATGGGTGGATAACATTAGGATGGATCTGCAGGAGGTGGGATGTGGGTATATGGACTGGATTGGGCTGGCCCAGGATAGAGACAGGTGGCGGACGCTTGTGAGTGCGGCAATGATCCTCCGGGTTCCGTGAAATGCGGGGAATTTCTTGACTAGCTGCAAATCAGTTAGCATCTCAAGAAGAACTCTGCACCATGGAGTAAGTAAGTAAGTCAGTAATTAAATATTGTTGTAATGACAACGCCATAAATTAGTGAGCTTCTGGTTGAGGCTTGTAGTTCTTATATTATCTGAGTTGTGTGTAGACTCCAGTCGAAATTTGAAGGTGTACGGTGACGCAGGGGAGGGGAAGTGAATGGAGTGGGTAGCCAGTACTCTTCACACTACCTCGGAACATGGTGTATCTAACATTACTACTGCTGATGCGCACACCTCTGCTGCCAGCAGTCGACTGGACTGACGCCCCCGACCGATTTAAATGGACTCCTCCGTTTCGCCGAAAGACGAAATCTGGTTTCTGCACGTGTGCCATAACATTTCAACTGGATTGTAGAATTATCTGCCACAATATATGATCCTATGGGATCTCGTCCGGCTAAACAGCGCGCCACTGTATTCCCCGTTGTCATTAAACGGCACCAAGGTGGTATCTTGGTGCCGAAACATGTAGGAATGTGAAGTGTGTTTTATGATTTGTGTTGTATTGTATTGTACTTAGTGCGTTATGTGCATTACTATACTGAATATAAGACAATGCACGGTAGGAATAACGTAATATTCGTTGAGTCAGAAAATTGAAAACTGTATTAGGATGGAGATCTCCACTTTACCTTAAAATACGTGATATATATATATATACCGGGTCTTTTTGACAACAAGATGTCTATCTGCGTGATTTCAGGCTTAGGCTGCGAAGTAGCTAAGTTCTGCGCTCCTCTGGGTTATTACGCTGCGAGTAGTGGTATTTCCTTACCGTGGTAAGAAATTACCACTACTCGTACATATATATATATATATATATATATATGTGTGTGTGTGTGTGTGTGTGTGTGTATGTATGTATGTATGTGTAATCAGAGGAAAAATGTACAGAGGATTTTGAATTTCTTATATCTTATTCATAATTATAATTGGAGGGATATTGGTACTATTTGTGTACAAAACGAGTCTAGCTTCAACGAAATATTCTCGCCATCAAACAAAATACTATCACATTAATATTACTGCCAATCTTACTATACACAATACCAGCAGTAACAAACAACAAAGAAATAAACACACACAAACACAAATATATATATATATATATATATACATATATATGTATATATATATATGTGTGTGTGTGTGTGTGTGTGTGTGTGTGGCAGTACATTAGTAATAAGCATGTTACCGTATTCAACAGATACCAACAAAATATGTGCAGATACTGGCAGTTATTCCTTCTATATATATATGGTAATTATTTTATGTAATTGTCTCTTTTAGATGTTAGAGGAGGGGGACTGCGGTAACATAGTGGTTAAGGTGCTATGCTACAGATCCGAAGGTCGCTGGTTCGATCCCAGCTTATGTCATTGGAATTTTTCATTGACATAAAATCCTTCCGATCGCACTATGGCCCTGGGGTCGACTCAGACTCCAACAGAAATGTCTACCAGGAGTATTTCCTGGGGGTAAAGCCGACCGGTGCGTGGGGCTGACAACCTTACCACCATCCTGTGCCGTTATCATGAAATGTGGGAACCTTAACTTCATGGAACCCTCTGGGTTACTCCAGGCCTATAATGGGACTGATTTACCTTTACCTTTAGATGTTAGAGAGGATACCGTCACGAAGCCTTCCAGTAGTGAATTTCGCTGATATTGTAGGATCTGTAATTATTTGAAATAACTGGTAAAAAATACACGGGAACTGGTCAAGCATGAAATTAAGTTACGCGCTTTGCAACTCAACCATGACTCTCAGATGCAGACCATGATTAATTTATTAATTAATTAGACATTAAAATTGCTCTCGAATTAAATGAGATAAACCGTGTCTGATAGAGTGGAATATATTTTGTATCATTTAGCTGCTTGCTAATTTAAACAAATATTAAACTAATTGTCGTACACTCACATTCCATGAAACTAATATGAAAGAGAGGGGACCGCGGTAGCACAGTGGTTAAGGTGCTGTGCTACAAATCGGAAGGATGCTGGTTCCATTCCAGTTGGTGTCAGTGGATTTTTCATTCACATAAAATCCTTCCGATCGCACTATGGCTCTGGGGTCGACTCAGCCTCTAACAGAAATGAGTACCAGGAGTATTTCCTGGGGATAAAGGCGGCTGGTGCCTAAGGCTGACAACCTTACCACCATCCTGGGCCATTGTCACGTAATCTGGGAACCTTAACTTCCTGGAACCCTCTGGGAACCTCGGGCCTGTAATGGGACTGAATATGAAAGAGAGTACAAGAAATATCAAGAACCGATTCTTTATTAGAAGAAGGGAAATAAATAATTAGCTACGTAACGAGTACTTTTATTCCCTTGAAGTTCGCCGATTCTTAAGCGTTTTAGAACTATGTTTTGTGGGGAAAATAGGCTATGAACTTTGTATAGGAAGTTTTAGGGTTAAAAAAAATGACACAACCGTACCGCAGATGCACGTCATCATCCCACAAGGAGTAAGAAAATAACATTTCATCAAATTGTGAAAATTTGAACCTTAGTGCATGAAATTTTGTTACTCGGTCGTGATTTCATAAACCCATGGTTTATTACTTTAGGGTCATAAAAATTTACGCGTGAAATCAAATCAAATCAAATCAAATCAAATCAAATCAAATCAAATCCAGGACTGCCGTGACCATAACAGCATCCATCAAGGCGGAGGCTCTTTTCACCAGCAAAGGTAAAGTAATCCCTATTACAGGCCGGGACTGGTCCTGAGGGTTCGAGGAGTTTGAGGATCCCAGAATTCAAGACAATCGTCACATGAAGTTGGCAAGTTTGTCAGTCCCACGCACCGGCCTCCTTTACCATCCAGGAAATGTTCCTGGTACTCATATCTGTTGTAGCTCAGTCAGTATAGCGACTGAGCTACGGGCTGGACGGTCCGGAATCGAATCCCGGCGGGGACGAGATTTTCCGCCCTTCCAGACCGGCCCTGGGGCCCACCCAGCCTCCTGTAAAATGGGTACCGGGTCTTTCCCGGGGATAAAGTGCGGCCAGGGCGTGCTGCTGAACACTCACCCTCTTCTAGTGCCACGGTCATGGAAGAGTAGAGTTATACCTCTACCCACCCTCTGGGCCACACCGGGCCTGTAACGGGATCACTTTACCTTTTTACTCATTTCTGTTAGAGGCTGAGTCAACCCCAGGGCCATAGTGAGGCTGGAAGGATTATGTCAACGAAAGAGTTCCAACATCGGGAATCGAACCTGCGACCTTCCGACTTGTAGCGCAGTGCCTCAAGCAACTGCGCCACCGTGTGCCCCTTTTCATCACCAAATTGGACTTAAATCTAAGGAATAATCTAGAAAAGTTATATATTTGGAGAATGGTTTTGTACGGTGCTGAAACTTGAGAACTTCAGAAAGTAGATCCAAAATTCTTTGGAAGTACTGAAATATTGTGTTGGGAAGGATGTAGAAGATTATTTGGACCGATCGTGTGGTGAATGACGACGTGCTTCTTAGAGTCAAGGAGAAAAGAAATATCCTATATAAAGTAGCAAGCAGGAGGACTAACCGGATTGGTCACGTCTTGCGTGGGAACTGCCTTCTAAAACATGTTACTAAAGGAAAGATAGAATGCAGGATAAAAGTGAAGGAAAGGCGAAGAAGAAGACGTAAGCAACTACCGATTACATTAAGTAAAAGAGAGAATACTGGGAACTGAAAGAGGAACCACTATATCGCACTGTGTGGAGATTTCGCTTTGGAAGGGGCAACGGACATGTCGCTAAGACAGACTACATGAATGAATGAGTGATAGAATTAATGGATAAATGAATAGTATAATTTAACTTGAAGTATTATTTTGTGGTGTCTTCGGCTGAATTCATTTGACACAGAGTAGAGGTTACAGGCCTGGATTAGCCCAGAGGTGTCCAGGAAGTTAAGGCTTCCAGATTTCATGACAACGGCACAGGATGGTGGTAAGGTTGTCAGCCTTACGCACCGGCCGCCTTTACCCCCCAGAAAATACTCCTGGTACTGTTAGAGGCTGAGTCAACCCCAAGGCCATAGTGCGATCGGAAGGATTTTATGTCATAGAAAAAAATTCCAGTGACACCAGCTGGGATCGAAGCAGCGACCTTCCGATTTGTAGCACAGCACCTTAACCACTGTGTTACCGCGGGCCCCTATGAATGAGGTGCTGGACCTATTTAACACCAGGCGAGGTACTATTACCATAAGAGGCATTTTATTCCGTGGAGACAGTCGTGACATTTTAATAAAACATATAACGACAAAATAAACCTAGAATATGTTTGATAACCAATAAGGAGGGCTTGCGAAATAAATTTAACCTATCGTATAGAGAAAGTTGGAGAAAGTGTTTTGACACTGAGCAACGGAATAAGACTAATTCATGTAGAGAAAAGAAGTAGATGATGAAGGAAAAATAAGATGATGAAGGAAAAATAAGATGATGATGATGATGATGGTTATTTGTCCCACTAACGTGAAGCGCGAAACATTATGTCTTACTTTATTTAGAAATGTACTCACATTGGATCGTTTCATTTTTTACGATAGGATATAATTGGTGGGTTATATGAGGTTAAGCACAGATATAAGCAACGTTTTTATGACCAAGCCAGCAAAAGGCCTATAAAATTCTTGGAAATATCGTTTAATGGGCGCGCAGAGAAAAGAAGTCGCTTAGAATGCTGGGCGGTATGTAGGCAATCTGTAGCGTTATGGAAACGCTTATTGTTATGAATGATGTCGGTCCGTAATAACATGGCAGACCATAAAATGCTGGGGCAAACCAAGTAGGTGTAGAGTCCAGCTGAAATGTGATGGCACACGGTGACGCACTGGGAGATAAGTGAAGGGGAAACTAGTGAATGCAGTGGGTAGCCAGTACTCTTCACACTACCTCGGAACATGGTGTATCCAGCATTACTAACGCTGATGCGCACAACTCGGCTGCCAGTAGTAGACTGAACCGACGCCATCCCGGGCGATTTAAATGTAGTGGGTAGCCAGTACTCTTCACACTACCTCGGAACATGGTGTATCCAGCATTACTAACGCTGATGCGCACAACTCGGCTGCCAGTAGTAGACTGAACCGACTCCACCCCGGGCGATTTAAATGTACTCGTCCGTTTCGCATGAGAGACGAAATCTGGTTTCTGCGCGTGTGTAATCATATTTCAAGCGCATTGTATATGAGCGGAAGATTTGAGACGTCCGGTCAGCCGTTTAAACATCAATCCCCTGTCACAACCACCCCTCCACCGCCGGTCCAGGAACATGGGTGTGTGCCACTTTCTGACCACTAACCTCTGTCCGCGGAGCTCATGCTCACTGATTACACACAAAATTCCACAAGAATGCCCCACCTCCACTCTTGTCTCGATGGCTTAAAGGATTCTCCATCAACTCCCGAGCGAATGAACAGGGGGACTTAAGAGGTTAAGGTTGTCGTAGCTGTGTATTTGTCTCTGTTATTCTGGAAAAGTGTCCCCGCGTTGTTTTCCATCATAGATATTTAGACCGTTAAATACGAAAACAACACGTTGCCTCGAAACGTCGGTAAACAATCGCCCAGTGACGTGGAGTCATGTGCTGGAGGTCTAGAGACTTCAAGAGAACTTCCGTTCACGGGCAAAAGATGCAGACATTGCGTAGCAAGGTTCTGGGGGAAACCCGGAGACTTCAAGAGAAATTCCGTTCATGGGCAAAAGATGCAGACAGTGCGTAGCAAGGTTTTGGGGGAAACCCGGAGACTTCAAGAGAAATTCCGTTCACGGGCAAAAGATGCAGACAGTGCCTAGCAAGGTTTTGGGGGAAACCCGGAGACTTCAAGAGAAATTCCGTTCACGGACAAAAGATGCAGACAGTGCGTAGCAAGTTTCTGGGGGAAATCCGGAGACTTCAAGAGAAATTCCGTTCACGGGCAAAAGATGTAGACAGTGCGTAGCAAGGTTCTGGGGGAAACCCGGAGACTTCAAGAGAAATTCCGTTCACGGGCAAAAGATGCAGACAGTGCGTAGCAAGGTTCTGGGGGAAACCCGGAGACTTCAAGAAAAATTCCGTTCACGGGCAAAAGATGCAGGCAGTGCGTAGCAAGGTTCTGGGGGAAACCCGGAGACTGCATTTCAAATATATATTTAAATTGTACAGATTATTCAGACACGTAGAATTTTCGAAAAACAACTCGTAAACGAGCAGTAAATTTAGTAGAGGTTTACCAACACTACTAGATCTAGGTGTGGGCCAGGTAGCTCAGTCAGTATAGTGACTGAGCTCCGGGCTGGAAGGTCCGGGATCGAATTCCGGTGGGGACGAGATTTTCCGCCCATCCAGACAGGCCGTGGGGCCCACAGAGCCCGCTGTACAATGGGTTCCGGGTATTTCCCAGGGGTAAAATGCGGCCGGGGCCTGCTGCTGACCAATCACCCCCTTCTAGTGCCGTGGTCATGGAAGAGTAGAGCTATACCTCTACCCACCCTCTGGGCCACACCGGGCCTGTAACGGGAACACTTTACCTATACCTTTACTAGATCTAGGCACTATATCTTCCAACACATAAGCGTAACTTGGAGGGAGGATGCCAAATGTCACTCCAATAATTTTGTACCTTATAATATCTTCTTTTTGGCAACTACGTTGAAAAGGTGGGAATATAAAATATAAATATAAAATATAAATATAAAATATAAATATTTTCTTAACAATTATTTTGGCTGTGTAAAAAAACATAAAAATTAGGAAATTGGTTTTCTTTGCGGGACACAGAATATAGGCGTTTGAGTCATGGCTCATTTTGCAGCTCCTCTCTCATTAGCCAAATTATACCCATTCTCCGAATGGTTCAACAAACCCGAATTTGTAAAAGACGAGAACTCACCTTTCGACGCCTAACGACCCCTATAGGGGTCGTACCGCACCGCTAACCTCTAAACGTTGCATTTAAATATTTATTCAACAAGCATAGTTACTGAATTTTTTAAACATGGTATATACACTCCGTTTTTTTCTCTTCAAAATGCAGTTTGTTTCATAATTCTAATGTATTTGGTTCCTGTATTATTCACATTTCATATACAGTGTGTGCTAAAATTTTAAAAAAAAATTAGCACACCCTGTATATAATATGTGCATCCCAGATACTCTTAAGTTTCTAAAATACTCTGTTAGTATTTCGAGGTACACACTGTGCCGGTGACAAAGCCCAAGTGGCTGCAACATTTCTTTGCGCATCTCAGAAACAGACTGTCAGTGTTTGCCTGAACGCATTGACGAAATTTAGACCACCTCTCAGCACAGACGGCCATAACGCTTTGCTAGATGCCGATCTGCTGCGCTACTTTGGCGAATCAACTGAGTCACATAATCTCAGTGGCAATGAGCGAAATAAAAGCTGCACTTTTACATGCTGATGTTATATATCAGAAGGGCGTGTCTTACTGGATGGCTATCTTGTGATTAAATGCACGAACGGGTTACACATTGTAAACACAAGAGAAATATCTGATAGATCCAGTCACTGGCAACAACATTACAGGAACTCATTAGTCCTTTGGAGATATCCGGGGTTCTGATTAGTCATGCTAAAACGACTTCCTTTCATATCCCTCTCGATTCAGAGTTCATGGTAATCCCAACTTACACTTTCGATGGTGCAGAAACGTCAAGAGTTGATACAGCGGTCTAACATTTCTGGACTGCAATCCTCAAATCATCTGCGAGAGCCGAAACAAATTTTGAAAACTGCATAAATGCTGACTCCCTTGTCAATACTCGAATACAAATCAGGTACTTTAAACACATACCTACAGACCACGCTTTATTGAAATGATCGTGTAGGGTATACAGGGGTGCTGATAAGTCCTTAGCTCGACCAGGAAGGAAACAAGCTAATGTTTCTGTCAGAATGGCGTGAATTTCCTTCGGAGCCTTGCCTTGCAGGAAAAAAGAAAACTTGATGACAGCTCGCGTCTTGATATTGTTAAAATGTATGATATAGTACAGGGACGCTGATAAGTCCTTAGCCCGACCAGGAAGGAAACAAGCTAATGTTTCTGTCAGAATGGCGTGAATTTCCTTCGGCGCCTTGCCTTGCAGGAAAAAAGAAAACTTGATGACAGCTCGCGTCTCGATGTTGTTAAAATGTATGATATAGTACAGGGATGCTGATAAGTCCTTAGCTCGACCAGGAAGGAAACAAGCTCGGAAGCATGCCAGAGACGCGCGCGATTTCAACAACATCGAGACGCGAGCTTTCATCAAGTTTTTTTTCCACTGCAAGGCAAGGCGCCGAAGGAAATTCACGCCATTCTGACAGAAACATAAGTTCGTTTTCTTCCTGGTAGGAATAAGGAATTATCAGCACCACTATAGTTTGGTTTTACGATTTCAGTAAAATTCAGTCCGGAGACTTGAACATTTCTGGGAAGACAACTTGATAGAGCTTTGTGGTGTTTTGTTTTAAGAAGCTATCATTAATGTAGATTCGAAAACAAATGAACTAGAAAGAGTACAGAGAATTTGTAGAATGACAATGAAGGCAAAAATCCGAAGGACGAAGAAAACAACCTGTCTCAGCTCCACTTTGTCGATCCAAAATTACATTTATCTTTTAATTAAGAGCCAATCCGTTACCCGCGTTGGCATTTTTTACACGGTATATATTGGCCTCCCGAAATCTAATCACATCCATGTTTGTAAAAACATTTTTAATCCCACTAATAAACTCCCAAGTGGGCCCGGTAGCTCAGTCGGTATAGCGACTGACTATGGGTTTGACGGTCCGGGATCGAATTCCGGCAGGGGCGAGATTTTCCGCCTGTCCAGACCGGCCCTGAGACCCACACAGCCTCCTGTAAAATGGGTACCGGGTCTTTCCCGGGAGTAAAGTGCAGCCGGGGCGTGCTGCTGACCACTCACCCCCTTCTAGTGCCGTGGTCATGGAAGAGTAGAGCTGTACCTCTACCCACCCTCTGGGCCACACCGGGCCTGTAACGGGATCACTTCACAATAAACTCCCATTACCCTACAGAGTTTAAATTTTTTCCCACCCATATTTGTGTCTATGTTCAGGGTAACGTGTCACATCTATGAAGATTCAATTCTTCCCGGATGTTACGCCATATCGACTGGTATAAACAGTTACTGACTGTTAGGGAAGGTCAGTGTTTTCGTTATGAAGGTCACGCCTACCTTGCCCTTGTAAATGGAGCCACTACACTCCTACGAAATTCCAGTAATTATCTACAAAGCCACATGTTGAAATACACCAGAAAATTTGAACCTTCAGCAACACGGCTCACATTTCAAGTAACTTGATAACATTTTTTTTTGTATTTTCAAAGACAGAAACTTCACTTTATTTACTTAATTTCTTACTTTCTTACTTACTTACTTGCTTATTTCCATACTTACTTGCTTACTTACTTGCTTACTTACTTATTACTTACTTGCTTACTTACTTGCTTACTTACTTACTTGCTTATTTATTTACTTACTTAATTGCTTATTTAGTTACTTACTTGCGCACTTACTTAATTGCTTATTTACTTACTTACTTGCTTACTTACTTGCTTAATTACTTGCTTACTTACTTGCTTACTTACTTACTTGCTTATTTATTTACTTACTTAATTGCTTATTTAGTTACTTACTTGCTCACTTACTTAATTGCTTATTTACTTACTTACTTGCTTACTTACTTGCTTAATTACTTAGTTGCTTATTTACTTACTTGCTTGCTTACTTATTTGCTTAATTACTTACTGCTTATTTACTTACTAATTTGCTTACTTACTTACTTAATTACTTACATGCGTAATTACTTACTTATTTACCTACATACTTGCTTACTTACCTGCTTAATTACTTGCTTATTTACTTATTTACTTACTTATTTACTTACTTACTTGCTTATTTATTTAAGTCAAGAAATTCCCCTCATTTCACGGAACCCGAAGGTTCATTACCGCACTCACAAGCGACCGCCAACTGTCTCTATCCTGGGCCAGCCCAATCCAGTCCATATATCCGCATCCCACCTCCTGGAGATCCATCCTAATATTATCCACCCATCTACGCCTAGGTCTCTCCAGTGGACTCTTTCCCTCCGGTTTCCCCACTAAGACCCTATACACCCCCTCTCCTCAACCAACTTCACTTTAAGGTTTTTTAAACAAAATATAATGCTACACACAGTGTACGTCAGCACAGCTGTTTTATTACACAAAGTAGTTACATAGGCTACATGTTTCGACTATTAATCAGTCATTTTCAGGCCTATTTTAATCGGTTTAGTCACAAATTGGAATCCGAGCGTGTTTACACCAATGGAATACATAAAACTAAATCATTTGCCTCGAAAGGTGTGATGTGCAATTTGTGTAATTAAACAGTTGATTAATTACTGGGATAAATAAATAGTTAAAATAAATGTAGAAACTCTTTAAAACGGTATTTTGGTGTTTACCAGTTATCAAACATAAGTCCCGTCACTATCTGGTTGTTTTTTGGAGTTAAGAATTGAATTGTGAATACTATATTATAATTTTGGGGACCGCGGTAGCTCAGTGGTTAAGGTGCTGTGCTACAAATCGGAAGGTCACTGGTTCGATCCCACCTGGTGTTAGTGGATTTTTCATTGACATAAAATCCTTCCGATCGTACTATGGCCCTGGGTTCGACTCAGCCTCTAACAGAAATGTATACCAGGAATATTTCCTGCGGGTAAATGCGGCCGGTGCGTAAGGCTGACAACCTTACCACCATCCTGTGCCGTTGTCACGAAATCTGGGAGCCTTAACTTCCTGGAAACCC
>Ga0123352_10015914_pt1 | contig 11976 bp, 7 predicted proteins | sample TergutLab28metaG_FD_89700 | JGI IMG/M metagenome (GOLD analysis project Ga0123352, IMG submission 89700) | Labiotermes labralis P1 segment gut microbial communities from Petit-Saut dam, French Guiana - Lab288 P1 | ecosystem: Host-associated > Arthropoda: Insects > Digestive system > Gut ...
GACGCCTAATGTCAACTATAGTGGTCGTACCGCACCGCTAACCTCTAAAGTTGCATTTTATATATTTATTCAACAAATATAGGTACCGAATATTTTAAACATGGTGTACACTCTCCGTTTTTTTCTCTTCAAAATGCAGTTTGTTTCATAATTCTAACGTATTTGGTTCGTGTATTATTCACATTTTATATACAGGGTGTGCTAAAATTAAAAAAATAATTCCAGCGCCAAAAGGTTAATGTATAGTTTGGCATTACATGTTGTTGAATGCATGTTTAATTTTTCCTTTTATGTTCTTACATTGCTACATTTGTTTTGCCTGTTTAGCATCAGCAAACTACATTACATAATTACAACACAGCTCAAAGATAGTGTACAAACAGACGCATCCATCAAAACAGGACCAGGCCGAAAAGGGGCGAATCATGCTAGCGGGCTTCAAATTATGTAACAACACAATCAATGCTAACTATTACCATCAAATGTTTCAATGGCTGCAAGTAAAAAAAATCAAAGTCCACTGATGGCATCATTACTGCATGACAATGTGTATTACAATGCGGCCCCTAGAGGACAGGACCAGCTGAATGCCATAAACAGGAAGTGCTCAATATCATGCACATGGCCCAGATCACTAGCCATGCAGTATTCACACCCAGTACAGTCACGCGTCGCTTAACGACGAGGATTCATTCTGAGAAATGCGTTGTTAGGTTATTTCATCGTCATGTGAACGTCATAGTGTAATTACACAAACCCAGATAGTACAGTATAACCTACTACACACCTAGTCTATCATAATATAGCCTATTGCTCCTAGGTTACAAACCTGTACAGCATGTTACTGTACTCAATACTGTAGGCAACTGTAACACAACGATAAGTATTATAATCTTATGGGACAACTGTAGTATATGTGGTCCATCGTTGACCAAAACACTGTTATGTGGCACATGTCTGTACAAAGAATGTGATTTAACTGGCCTGCCCATTGTTTTGCGTGTTACTGGCTGAAGACGACAGCCAGCATTCAGCTTTCTCACCGTTCAACTGCATGACAATGACAGTTGTCCTTCAGTGCCAAAGAGTAAAAGCAAACCCTCCAAGGCCAAGCATTCATGCAAGTAGGCTGTAGTACAGTGGCCTAAGCAAAAAGCCAAGGGATTCTCCAGACGGGATGTGCCGATGTGAGCATCAGAGGGACTCCTGTGCAAATGCCTATGGTGATTTTATCTGCTGTCCGTTGCAATAACATCACCTGTGAGTACCCTCACATGATCCTTATTGTTGCACCGTGCATTTCTTAGAATCACTTTAATTATCAACCAACAAAAGCGCTTGCATAAAATTTCACATTAAAACACTTAAAATTGCTCCGACATGTTTCAATCCTGAGATCATCCTCGGGGAGCTACGTTATTCCTTGCTAAAGTCATTCTAAAAACATTCACAAAATAATTCCTTTATATTAACAGGGTTTTGTGGCAGCATTTGGTGTTGTGTAAGAGTACATTGTTGAGAATGCTCCTGGCTATGGTGTGCGTCGTGTGTTATGTAACACACAACGCACACAACAACCAGACGCATTCCTAACAACGTACTCTTACACAACACGATATGCTGCCACAAATCCCTGTTATTATAAAGGAATTATTTTGTGAATGTTTTTAGAATGACCTTAGAAAGGAATAACGTAGCTCCCCGAGGATGATCTTGGGATAGAAACATGTCGGAGCGATTTTAAGTGTTTTAATGTGAAATTTTAATGTAAGTGCATTTGTTGGTTGATAATTAAAGTGACCCTCAAATGAGTTCCAGTTCTACATGCCTCATATAAAAGTGACTACATCCTCGGTTCCAATTACCCACAGTAATTATATCAAATGACTAATATGAAAGAACATATCTGAGATTTCTTTTTATGTTTTGCTGACCGTGCATCTCAGTATATTTATCTTAGCAATTAACCAACTTGATGCACAAAATTTTGTTTTACAATAAGTTTATTTCATGCCTCTACATGTTTCGAGCACATGTGCTAATCATCAGCTCAAAATTGTATCATACAGCCTCTGGTATCATCACACTGAAACAAGCAAGTGGTCTAAAATTGCGAAAATACATTCTATAAATATAAGCACATAGTAGTAAATTATGTCGTGTAGAGGTTATGTTTACAGTAATACACAGTAATCACACCCAAAAATGACACATAAATTTACTACTAATGTGCTTATATTTATAGAATGTACTTTAGTAATTTTAGACCACTCACTTGTTTCAGTGTGATGATACCAGAGGCTGTGTAATGCAATCTTGACCTCCTGATGATGAGCACATGATGCTCGAAACATGTAGAGGCACGAAATAAACTTATTGTAAAACAAAATTTTGTGCATCAAGTTGGTTAATTACTAAGATAAATATCTGGGATTGTTTCTGATTAACCAGGAACATACAATGGCACAAATTCTCTGTCTATGAACACACAATCACATTTCTTGCAGGTATGAACACAAATATCAAACAACTCATACGAACATACTTACATATGATCAGCCGATGTCTGAACAAGACTCTGGATCAACTGAGGCACCAAGGCATCGTCACGTACACTCAAAAGAATCTGAGCTTCCTCTGCCACTCGTGGATGGAAGAGCAGGGACTTGTTACTCAATGTCTGTGGTAATGGTGAAGGAAGTGGCATCTCTGGCAACACTGAAACACATTTCATTCTCTTTTCTCTTTTTTCTGTTTATAGATATGAATGATTCTTTTGCGTGTGAATGCAAATTAGTTTCTAGACTTATATATCATGGTGACCTGCAACAGCCCTGTTAGTACTGTGACCAGGCTATGGGCTGGATGATCTGCAGTTCCATGCCTGGCAGGGGGTCTGTGGCCCACCCACTCTCCCATTCAATGGGTACCAGGGCTCTTTCCCTGCAAGTGTGATGCTGACCACTCATCTCCTCTATCACTGCATGGCATATACAAGGACAGGTTTACCATTTACATATTATATGATGACACAGAATATGACAGATACACGTACAGAAAGTCAGACACCTTGTAAGCTACACAACCCATTTCCATAAGAATATTATACCCTGGCTTCCAAGTTATACTACTTGATGTTGCTGTGAAGAAAGACAGTCTCTCTCAAAATAAATAAAAGAGGCAAAATTACATGAAAGATATATAAATAAATAAAACCAGGGTACATATGAGACTTGGAAGATTTCAGAGTGGAGAATAGTGGGACTGCTATGTCCTGAGGTGTGATGCCATGCAGTCTGGTCAGTAAGGACTGGTGGAAGTGACAATGTGTCACATCTCCGAGATGTGATGCCATTCAGTCCGGTCAGTAAGTACCACTGGAATGTGACAGTGTCATGTCTCCTGAGATGTCATACCATTCAGTCGATTCAGTAAGTACCACTGGAATGTGACGGTGTCATGTCTCCTGAGATATGATGCCATTCAGTTCAGTCAATACTGCTGGAATGTGACAATGTGTCATGCCCCCTGATATGTGACACCATGCAGTCCAGTCAGTACCACTGGAATGTGACTCTACAACAATTCTAGATGTGATGCCATTCAGTCCAGTCAGTAAGAAGAGCTGGAATGTGACACTGTGTCTTGTATCCTGTGATATGATACCACGCAGTCTGGTCAGTACGAACCTCTGGAATTTTACACTGCGTCATATATCCCGTGACATGATGCCACGCATGCTGGTCAGTAAGAACCGCTGGAATGTGACAATGTGTCAAGTCTAGATGTGATGCCATTCAGTCCGGTCAATAAGAAATGCTGGAATGTGACACTGTGTCTTGTATCCCATGACATGATACCATGCAGTCCGGTCAGTAAGAACCGCTGGAATGCGACAGTGCGTCACGTCTCTCGAGATATGATGCCATGCAGCCTGGTCAGTAAGAACCGCAGGAATCTGACATCTGACACTGTGTCATATCTCTATAAACCAGAATACTCAACTACAGAGGTGTGGAACCTTAAAACTTGCAAGTGTCAATGTACCTGCAACCCGCATCTCAACTCCACCCTTCTATGCTGACAATGGAACCAGCAAGATACTCTGAAACACTGGGACGTACTTACCAAACCACACAGCATCGTATCTTAGGAGACAATAATCTTATTGCACAGCCCAACAATTCTCTATTCCATTAAACAGACCATGCCTACAATGACATTCCTTCCAAAATACACACAAAATAGTCACAAAAATGTTTAAAAAAAAGAATAATACTCAAATAACAACAGAGTTTGGAAGATGTTAACGTACAAATTTCTACCCCACTTTTCCTACTTCATGAGGCATATCACGTAATCTACCCATCGCTGATCTTCACAGAATTTCATATCCACCAAACGAGGACATGACACATTCAATTAGCTGTCAGGATTAGGCCTTACTTACTCTATAGAGCAGAGTCCTTCTTGAGCAGCTAGCCGGTTCTCAGCTAATCAAGAAATTCCCCACATTTTATGGAACCCAAAGGCTCATTACTGCATTCACAAGTGCCCGCCACCTGTCCCTGTCCTGAGTCAGATCCAGTCCATGCTCCCCCAACCCACTTCCTGAAGATCCATCTTAATATTATCCTCCCATCTATGCCTGGGTCTCCCAAGTGGTCTCTTTCCCTCACATTTCCCCACCAAAACCCTCTATACGTCTCTCCTCTCCCCCATATGTGCTACATGCCCCGCCCACCTCATTCTCCTTGATTTGATCACCTGAACAAGATTGGGTGAGGAGTACAGACCATTAAGCTCCTCGCTATGTAGTTTTCTCCACTCCCCTGTTACCTCATCCCTCTTAGGCTCAAATATTCTCAACACCCTATTCTCGAACACCCTCAGCCTACGCTCCTCCCTCAATGTGCGTGAGCAAGTTTCACACCCATACAAAACAACAGGCAAAATTATAGTTCTGTATATCTTAATCTTTATATTTTTAAATAGCAAACTGGAATACAAGATTCTGCACTGAATGATAGCAAGCATTCCCAGACTTCAATCTGCTCTTAATTTCTTGCTGAATGGAATTTGGATTTGTCAAGGTCATTCTACCCCTTCAAAAGAAGTATTATCAATCTTTATATTGTGACTCATCCTGCATTCTGATCTCAAGACATGCCCACCATGTACTTAGTTTTAGCAGCATTTACTTCTAGTCCAATCTCCTTACCAGCAAATACTACAGCTTCTGTGTTTCTCTTTAAAGCAACTATGCTTCCAGCCAAAATACTAACATCACCAGCATAAACCAGAGACCAACATGCACCATTTAATTTCAAGCCATCTTGGTTTACATGAACCCCACTAATGACATACTCTAGAACAAAACTGAAAAGCAATGGCAATAAAGCATCTCCTTGTTTCAAACCATTCTTATTAGGAAACATATATGACAAACGTTTGCTTACCCAGACTCTGATACAGGTTTCATTCAGACTCATTTATATTAACCTTACCAGCTTCCTTGGGATACCAAACTCACATAAAAAAATTCAGATTTAAGGACATTTCAGCAAACATTACCATTACCATTCAAGGGTGGAGGGGGAGGGGGAATCAGTCCAAAGTATCCACTGAATAATTCCTTGTTAAAAACAAAAATTGAGTTCAAAATGTTATATAATGTATGTCCTGAGAAGTCACGTATTCAACACACACAATACTGACAAATGAACAAATACATTTCTCAGCAGCATTATTTGCCGCACTGTTTGGCGTACCCAAGACATGCAATGCATAGCAAAGCTCAGTTTGATCAAACAACAAATACTGGAACGCGTTCTTAAGCGTCAATGCCATCAACAGCCCAGCCAGTACTGATTCATGGGAACACATGTTACATTGTCCCACAAATGAAAATTGCAGGAACATCTCTCTATGGCAGTTAAGCGTAAAACCCAAGGCACTTAAAAATGCAGGTGGCCCACGAACTATACAGACACTAGCCGACGGAAAATTCATGACTGCAGCTGTGGAACAAGAGCTATGTAGATGCCCATCAAACATGGCATCGGGACTGGAGATACCCCAAGCGAGAGACCTTAAAAGTACTGTGTCAATCAACTGTATTTCGCATATTGCACATCTTCTTCCACAAATTTGCAAATGGCTATATAAACACACTGTTTTTGCACAACCATTGGTGGACCAATGAGTGTCATACACATGAAGGCACATATATGACATCCACAACAGTCACTCGGGGCATGGATAATCATTATGCTATCCACAAACATGAGCATCAGGCCCACTTAAATGTTAACGTTTGGGCTGACATCATCAGGGAAACTGTCATGGTCATATCTGCTACCATAATTTGTTGGAAACAGTTCTACTGGGCTGTTTAAAGATGCACCCCCTAGCTGTGAGCCAGATATTGTGGTTTCAGCATGAATGAGATACAGCACACTGCATGAAAGATGTCTGGAAGTGGGTGAAATCAACATATCCGGGAAGGTGGATATGATGTAAGGGGTCAGAACAGCATCCACAGTCAATGGATCTAAATCTGACAAACTGTTTCTTGTGGGGTCATTTGGAGTGCGTATATGCATTTCTTCCAAAGACTATCAAACATTTCATGGCAAGATTCAGACAGCTGTGACACTGGTCAATTCCCATATATTAAAGTATTTCTGACATTTATTTATTCACTGCACTCCGATTGAATCGAATTGTTCATTTACAACACCCACCAAGGTACCTCCGACATATACAAATACAATCTTATATAACTCCTCATGTTTCAGCATTGCTTACATCATCCTCAGAGAGCTCTACACCAAGGTTTGAAACCTACTAAAACACAATACATTACAAGAATAGTTCACTGTACATTACAGTATTCTGTCTCTTTACATGGAATTCACGACACATGATACTGCGGCAAGATTCATAAGGGATCAAAGATAAATTACGTATGTGCATACACAGAAATACTACAGCATGAGAACATACAATTTTTAACTATATTTAATAAAAATGCCATAATAAATATTATTGTTTTATTGTTCTAATATATTATATGTCTAAAAAATAACATTTTAATCACACTTTGAGAAACCTACATGGTTTACATCAGCTGAAAAAAAATAATGTAAAGCCACGTGATATTTTTAAATCTTTTACTGTTATTCTACCAGAAACGGCTGACACAAATGGCCAAAACTTGTTGTAGAAAATTGATGAATTCATAGTGTTTAAAGAGATGTGTTCATTCTGACAATAAAACAGATATAATATGAGTTACTTCTATTATCAACCAACAACTGCACTTACATAACTTTCACACAAAAAACACTTTAAAAAACACTTACAATCACTCTGACATGTTTCGATCTTGTCAGATCATCATCAGGGAGCTTCGTTGTTCCTTGCTAAAGCTATATTACAATATCCACAATTTAATTCGTTTTTGCAAACATGGTGTTGTGGCAGCCATGTCTGTAAATAAATTGTACTTATTAACCTTTTGGCGCCGGAATTATTTTTTAAAATTTTAGCACACCCTGTATATAAAATGTGAATAATTCAGGAACCAAATATGTTAGAATTATGGAACAAACTGCATCTTGAAGAGAAAAAAATGGAGAGTATATACCATGTTTAAAATATTCAGTACCTATATTTGTTGAATATATAAAATGCAACTTCAGAGGTTAGCGGTGCGGTACGACCACTATAGTTGACATTAGGCGTCTAAAGGTTAAGTATATTGTCAAAACAGGTGTATGAGTAAAATTGTATATAGCAAAAATCACCATTATGTATTTACTCATACACCTGTTTTGACAATATAAGTGTAATTTATTTACAGACATGGCTGCCACAACACCTTGTTTGCAAAAACGAATTAAATTGTCGATATTGCAATATAACTTTAGCACGGGACAACAAAGCTCCCTGATGATGATCTGACAAGATCGAAACATGTCGGAGTGATTTTTAAGTGTTTTTAAAGTGTTTTATGTGAAAATTATGTAAGTGCAGTTGTTGGTTGATAAATTGAAGTGATTCTACAAAAATGCATGGTGCAACAATAAGATTTATAAAATGAGTTACTGTTGTAATGTATTATATTATAGTACATTTAAAATGTTGGTGTAGTTCCCTGAGGATGGCGTGATATCGATACATACAGAAGTAATATAAGATTGTATCGGTGTATATCAAAGGTGCATCTGTTGATGTCATGAAAGAACAATTTAATATTAAGGTACACTGGAGGCAACGCAGTACAGCACACTGCCGTGAGCTTTGAAATGGACAGAGGTCAATCCAAACACCTCTTGTTAACTACAAATGATGCATCATTTTGTCACCTAATACCCTATGCCATTTGATGGTGACACCTCAGAACATATGCAGCATAACATTCCTGCCTTACTTTTGAATATGTGAACACAATATGGACAGCTTGTAAGTCCATTCTGCTTCCATTCACTCTGAAGATGGAAACGTTAGCGTGGCGAAACAATGAGAAACCCTCACTATGCAATGCAGCCTGATCCCAAAATCTGATTCAACGTACTATAACCGTTATAATTAGTCTAAATTTTATGAGGTATTAAAATTATACGTTTGATAGATTGGATAAATTTGTTTTAATTAGTAATTAGTTTAGGTGGAATGGCGAATGTAACGAATTTGTATAGCAGCTTCCAGGGATAGAGGGTTAGAGAGAGTGAGAGGGTGACAGAGTGAGAGAGTAAGAGAGAGAGAGACCAGTAAGACATGGAAAGATTATGCTAGTGCAATACGGGAACAGTGTTACGTGAGCCAATAGAAACAAAGTAATTCAAATTCTGACTGCTGATTCTCTTAGCTAATGGTGGGATTTTAAACAGTTAGCCAATTGGGAAAAGTAAGAATATTTAAGAGGGGATGGAATTGAACTGTGTGAGTTTGAAACCTTAACGTAAGCAAGTAGTCTGTTTCCTACCCAGGATGTAATAAGTTGTATATGTGATACCGAGGCAAGCAGTGCATACAGATTTCAAAGACGCATCCATACAAGCAAACATATGTAAAGTCTACTAATCATGAAATAATACAAATAATATTAATAGTGTCCAGTTATTTATAAAATTACAGTTCCGCTACACAGAACACTTAGATTCCCTGGGATTAAGACATGCATCTGACTGATGAGCTGGGTTAGGTTATAGTACTCAATACCAGCTGCACAAGCCAGAGAATTGACATGAAGGCTGTATATTTATTTCTCTCACAAAAAAAAAACTGCCACAGTTTCGCAAAACACTTTCATCCACAGCTATACATAAAACAACCAAAACATTTTCATCCACAGCTATACGTAACACAACCAAAACACTTTCATCCACAGCTATATGTAACACAACCAAAACATTTTCATCCACAGCTATACATAAAACAGCCAAAACATTTTCATCCACAGCTATACATAACTCAACCAAAACACTTTCATCCACAGCTATACATAACACAACCAAAACACTTTCATCCACAGCTATACGTAACACAATCAAAACACTTTCATCCACAGCTATACATAACACAATCAAAACACTTTCATCCACAGCTATACGTAACACAACCAAAACATTTTCATCCACAGCTATGCATAACACAACCAAAACACTTTCATCCACAGCTATACATAACACAACCAAAACACTTTCATCCACAGCTATACATAACACAACCAAAACACTTTCATCCACAGCTATACGTAACACAACCAAAACACTTTCATCCACAGCTATACATAACACAACTAAAACACTTTCATCCACAGCTATACGTAACACAACCAAAACATTTTCATTCACAGCTATGCATAACACAACCAAAACACGTTCATCCACAGCTATACATAACACAACCAAAAATAGCAACTTTCAACATTCTATGAAGAGGAAAGAAACAATCTTGTGACATAAAAATATTCATGTAGCAAAAAGTCTATCAACCCTTTAAAAGAAATATCCAAATTTAACACACAAAATGCTTTATAGTAACAGGAAGTACACTTCACCCCAAATTTAAAGCTACATTTCCACGTAGTTTGCTAACTTTTACCGGATGTCACTACTAGCAATAAGCCTCCAATATACTACCAAGACATTACTGAGAATTTTAGTGATGACAATCTTAGATTAATAATAAAATCTTCTGGAAAGAGTTAAATGTAAAACGTATTATTCTGAATGAAGGCATCACGATGTGCTTGTAATTCAATTAACGTTACACAGTATATATCAGCACAATCTTTTTTATTCTTAAGCAAGGCTACATGTTTCGACTAAAAGTTGGTCATCTTCAGGCCCATACAACATTTTCCGTTACGAGATGCTTTGCCCACTTTGGGATCCCATAGTGTTTACAATTGTGGAATACATCTAGTTAAACTTTATAAAAAAAACCTTTTAGAAAGTTTTAACTAGATGTATTCCACAATTGTAAACACTATGGGATCCCCAAAGTGGGCAAAGCATCTGGTAACGGAAAATGTTGTAAGGGCCTGAAGATGACTAACTTTTAGTCGAAACATGTAGCTTTGCTTAAGAATAAAGAAGATTGTGCTGACGTATACTGTGTAACGTTAACTGAAAAACGTATTATTTCACCAAAATCTTTATGTTTCTAGACAAGTTCACTGAGCATTCTGTCAACACCCATCACATGCAGATGAACTCTTACTTACGGTCTGTCAGACTGGATATGCCAGCCAAAGTAGTGATTGGAACACTTGGAATTTCACCATTCATTTTGATGTTGTCATAAACACTACTTCACCCATATTTTGTAGCTTGAGATCCTGAAAACAAGAACATAATAATAAAAAAAATAAGATAACATTAAGCTTGAACCACATTAACGGATCGTGTCTTCTGAGATATGACACTGCACTTCGGCAGAGAGTTCCCAGTGTCTCAAAAGGATTATGGCATCTTCACCTTCAGGGTCTAGCTGAAGATGAACGCATGATTCTCCTTCAGAACATGGCGAACGGCCTGCCTTACGACAGAGCACCACATCCCAGAAGGCCCGAACCTTCAGCAGCATCACTGAGAATGCTGCACCTTCCATAGTAACACGCTGCTTAAATTCAACATCAACAACCACATAAGAACAGAACCCCTTCAGCCATAAATTACATTCCTGTTGGTGTGCAGATGAAAGATACAAATAAAATGCTGTACACTTTGACGGCAGTCAAGACAGTCCTCTGCCAGGTGTGTTACAAGTTACGTACTCAACATACCGCCAACAGCAACAGTAGAGAAATTAATTACTTCTTAAATAACTAGCCATTACTAAACATACACCAGGTAGTTCAGTCACTATAGTGACCACACTATGCACAAAAAGACTTCCAGCACTGAGGTTTGATTCCCAGTAGAACAGGACATTTCTGTGTCAACCTTTGTCATCAGAATATCTCCCAGACCATCTAGTATACGCAATGGTAACCAGGAGTTCTATACCTAAGTGTAAAATAGGCAGGCCAGCCCATGAAACAATCAGTTCCACAGCGATAAAGGCTACGAAAAGCTGGAGTTACAGCTCTGCGAGGAGGCTATGGTTCAACATGCAATATGGTGCTGGTCTTTCACCTCTCATGTCACTAAACAAACAGTAGTCTGAGTGGGCTGGGTAGCTCGGTCAGTATAGCGACTGGCTACAGGCTGGACAGTCCGGGGATCGAATCCGGGTGGGGGCAAGATTCTCCACACCTGCCCAGACCGGCCCTGGGGCCCACCCAGCCTCCTGTACAATGGGTACCGGGTCTTTCCTGTGGGTAAAGAGTGGCCGGGGCGTGACACTGACACCTCACCCCCTTCTAGTGCCGTGGTCAAGAAAGAGTAGAGCTATACCTCTACTCCCCCTATGGGCTGTATGGCCTGTACAGAGCCTCAGTGCCTGTACAGTATAGCTATA
>Ga0123352_10015915_pt1 | contig 11976 bp, 8 predicted proteins | sample TergutLab28metaG_FD_89700 | JGI IMG/M metagenome (GOLD analysis project Ga0123352, IMG submission 89700) | Labiotermes labralis P1 segment gut microbial communities from Petit-Saut dam, French Guiana - Lab288 P1 | ecosystem: Host-associated > Arthropoda: Insects > Digestive system > Gut ...
ATCAACATTTGATTACCTCATTGGTCGTTTCGTTCTTGGTTTGCTGTAGTTTGGAGGTAATCAACATTTGATTACCTCATTGGTCGTTTCGTTCTTGGTTTGCTGTAGTTTGGAGGTAATCAACATTTGATTACCACATTGGTCGTTTCGTTCTTGGTTTGCTGTAGTTTGGAGGTAATCAACATTTGATTACCACATTGGTCGTTTCGTTCTTGGTTTGCTGTAGTTTGGAGGTAATCAACATTATAGTCGCGAGCTCCTGATGATGGGCATAGTAGTGCCCGAAACATGTTGAGCCTATAAGAAGTACAATGAAATTAATAAGTGGCATCTAGTTGGTTTTTATTCTTCAGTGATCACAATGATACACGGTTCGCCAAACATAAAAAACGGCAATGAATCTTCGGTTTCCATGAAATGTGCGGCATTCTTCTCTAGTTAATGAAGTATTGGTTTCTCCGTGGAGTCCCGTTTAAAAGTGATAACGATACAAAGTCATGTTTGTTGTAATTATGAATGGTGCCTCTATTCTAGTGCACGTATTGTTTAGACTACTTGTACAGAATCTTCACGAACGGACCGGACAGTCTTTCTTCTGCTATGACGCTGTTCTCATGTTGGTACTTTTGCGTAGAGTAATGCTTATAGTGCATTTTGAGGGTTGTAGTTGCGAATAGATGTTCTAAGCCACAGAATACAGAAAGTTCAATGCGCAGAGCTTTTTAGAATGTGAAAAATGTGCAATTACGAAGAAATAGCCCACAACATTTTAATTATACTGATTTTTGCTGGAAATTGTTTAGTGAGATTGGTTAGAGAAATCTAAGTCGTTGTATTTATGGGAAGTGCTTCGTCAACACTGCATCGTTTCTCGGATTTTGCTGTTGCTTACGTCAGATATGTTTGTGGGAGTGGTTTTTATACCAGTCGCAGTGAACATTATTAAAATATTATCAGCAATTTCCTTGCAACTGCACGACATTTTCGCGTCTAGAACTCGGTTATTTGCGCCACGAATTCCTCCATGTTCTGCAACGTGTGACGCCATCTTTACAACTTGAATAATACTAGACTCCCCAACAGCCAATAGCGTATCAGCACCAGAACTAATGACCGTACAGAAAAATTTAATTAAAAATGAAAACTGTGATTGTTTGGATGAAGGACGTGTGTTTATATCCGCAAAAGTAATTTTGTTCTTAAATCTTGTGTGTTTGATTGCGATGTTCAGTTCACCGTCGATTAACGCATCTCCCCGCAGCAGCAAACAATCCGAATGCATGAGAGGAGGGGGCGCAGTTTGCGTATCAAATGGAGTGGGGGGTTATGTGAAGGCATGTTGACGTAAAGTAGATTCATGAGGCAACAAAACAAATGAGCATGCAGGCGTGATCTGTTTTCCGATAATTACAAGGGTTGTTAACACTTAATGGAGAGACAACTCGATGTAGGGTGTCTTACAGGATACAGCTGCTTCCGGGAGTGTCATTTGGAACAAAGAACCCTGACAGAGAAGTTGTCACTGACGTCAAACAAACGGCGCGATATTCTGTTATCGCTTATGCATATTCAGTGCTGCTTGAATTTAGACTTCTAGCTTCGCTGACTCGCTTCTTTGTGTCAGTGAATTGGTGCGTTAAACCTTGTGTAGAAGAGAGAGATGTTATTTTGCAGATTTTGTTTTTGTTGGTACGACAGCCTCTAGTGGGCCAGGGACTCTGTATTGTTGAGGTTTTACTATCACACTCAGATACACCGCACACGATAGGACTCCTCTGGACAAGTGATCAGCCCGTCGCAGAGACCTCTACATCAGTGTTCCTCAAACTTTGTGAGACCGCGGCCCGGTAAATTCTTGTTTTCATAAGACGAGGTCTCGGTAACTTCCCAATTTTTTTTTTAGAGTTCATACATTAAAGTAACATAAATATTAATAATTGATTATGGAATAATCATAAAGAGTATTAGTACACTTAAGTATACGGTGTGGCACGCTGACAAATATAAAATTACATTTAAATTAGTTATCAATCACTGGACACATGAAATCTTGTAGCATATTGTAGTTTCCTCAGGCCAATATCTGGGTCTGAGTTTTTCGACACATTCATGAATATTTTTCTCCTCAGAATATTTCCACTATAAAACGTTTATTCATGAAAATTGCTTAGAAAACTAAAATGACAAATTCCAGGAGAACCTATCGCTGCCCGGTATAATTGATGCCAGGGCCCCGTACCGGGCCGCGGCCCGCCGGTTGAGAAACACTGCTCTACATGACGACGCACAACAATAAAAAGAGACAGACATTATGCACCCAGCGAAATTCGAACCCGTAATCCCAGCTAGCGAACGGCTGCAGACCCACACCATAGACCGCGTGGCCACGGGGATGGGTTGTATTGCAGAAATACGCGTAGTTGAAGAAGGTGCCTGTGACAGGCGTAATTCATCAGAGAGAAAAGTTACAACAGTAGAATTTGTCACTATTGTTAGATTCTTTGTGAAATGTGCCATCCTAAATGTAATGAAAATCAGGTCACGGAAGAAGGTAAAGGGGTAAATGGTTTCTGTCCCAATTACTGATGTGCTGAAATTAACGTTGAACAAAACAGGACACAAAGCATTTCGTTTGAATAATATTGCTAGAGCAAACGTATGTGGTCGGTAAAGCAACTGGATTTTGTAAATAATAAACAAGCAATTTCTATCACGCTCAACAAAACACAGCGCATGTTCGTTAGATGCGGGAAGACGAGTGATGACGGGGAAAGAGTAAACGGGCGAGAGGAGAGAAGGAGATACAGACACGAAAGGGATAATAGAGAGGAAAAATGAAATGATTTTTCCTTTTATCTTTCACGACTATTTACGATATTTTAGAATAGAGTAAACGTAAAAATTACGAAATTAACATAGCGGAACATAACATAAGGAACGTGTGATGATTCTTTGTAAAATAAAGCGTTAGTCTCAAATTACGACGTGAATTGTGCACAGTAATTATGCAAGTTGCATGTAATCTAATTGTGACTTGACATCTGGGACATTCAGTGACATCTCTTCCACTAACGCCATGTAGTAACGAAGAAATACACAGTAACTATGAATTACAAAACGTGAAGAATATGGAGAGATGTGGTCGTTGGATTTTTATGGCGGTGCATCGACGTTTATGTAGGGGGCGGACGTGGGAGACACGTGTTAGAATGGCTGCTGTAGGGATCGACACAGGAAGCCAGAAATTCGCTAGTAGCTGGCAAGAAGTACTAACAACGAGAAACGTGAGATTTATTACAAACTGTAATAAATATCACAAGATACAGGGAGTATCTTTCATTGTATCTTAGAGCAAGGCAGCTTTATCTCGTAGGAGGTAGTGTCCCTTTTATCCTACCCTGCGCACGGCAGCTTTATCACACAGAAAAACTGCATCCATTGGAAGATGCCGGACAGCTACCATATTCGGAGACCCCAGAAAAGAGACATTCCACGTATGCAAAACAAATTAACATGAATATTTAACGAATTTAACGGCAGAACTTGACGTTCGAATGAAGTCTTCTAAAGATAATAGTATTTTTGGATGTGACGCCATGTGGTCTGGTAGAAACTGAAAGCTATTTGACAGAACATTCTGCTTCCAACTTCATGTTGCCATTCTCTGAAGACAGAGGCAGTAGGGTGTTAAGAATGTATCTTAAGCCTGGAATGTTAATAAAATCGCAATACGTGTCTGTCATCAGTTAGCAGTTCCTGCACTTGGGCCGAGTGTTTGTCTTTATGTTTGTAACACTGTTTGTGTGGGAGTTTTGGTGTTAACCTTTATCCAACGAACGCACTCGATCCTTTTAAATCGGCATCCTACGAACGCACCAAATGGGTACGCTGCGGCCATTTAATAGCAATAAGTTTGCTTAATGTAGTGCGGTGCAGCGTGGAACTGGGGGTACCACCATGGCATTTCTTCTAGCACCGACGGAAAACATGAAGAGGCTTTGATGGAATTTGCCTGTGGCTGGTATTTCCAGGTGCATACTGACGTCTTCGCGGCACTTAGGTGTTCAAGTAAACGCACCCTAAGGAATTTAATGTAAAAAATTGCCTTAAGACTTTATTTTCTGCCCACAATAAATATTCACAGCTTGAATTACAAAAAAAAAACTATTCAGTTATAGTATTTGTAAATAGTACTGGAAAGGCTTGAAATGTGGTGATGCGCAAGGCTGGAGAAGATTATGTGGACAGGACGTGAGGGAAAAGAAGAAGTATTACTAACAGGCAAGGAGGAGAGGAATATCTTGCAAACAATGAAAAGAAGGAAGGCTAACTGGATTGGTCACATCTTGCATAGGAGCTAACTTCTAAAGCACGTTATTGAAGGAATGAGAGGGAAGGATAAAAGCGATGAGATGACGAGGAAGGAGACGTAAGCAGCTACTGCATAATCTTATGGAAAATCGGAGATACTGTAAATTGAGAGAGGAAGCACTAGATCGCACTGTTTGGAAAATTGGCTTTGGAAGAGGGTATGGACCTGTCGTAAGACAAAATACGGAGTGAATGAATGAATTTTGATGTTTTGCTGACCGTGCATCTCAGTATAATCTTAGTAATTAACCAACTTAATGCAAAAATTCTTGTTTTATAATAAGTTTATTATATGCCTCTACATGTTTCGAGCAATATGTGTTCATCATCAGGAGGTCAAAATTGTATTATACAGCATTTGGTATCAACCTGTGCACGGGACGGCCACCTACAGATGTGATGATACCAGATGCTGTATAATACAATTTTTACCTCCTGATGATGAGAACATAGTGCTCGAAACATGTAGAGGCATATAATAAACGTATTTTAAAACAAGATTTTATGCATCAAGTTTGTTAATTACTAAGAATGAATGACTGTAAATAATCATATTGTTCTGGTTTTCAAATTTGGCAGTACAGTTTCGGCCAGTCCTTAAGTGTTCAACAGTTGCCCCTATGTTGAAGCATGGCTTCAATGACAAAAAGTTACACCAAGTAAAGTTCCTACTTATTTCGCTTATGTTAAGATAATTGTACAATTTGCGAGATTTCTCAAAGTCCGACATATTTTTTAAAGTTTCCACTTATTTTTTTTAATCGTGTACATCTATGCGTCAAGACGGTCTTGTAGACCGAAACATGTAGCATTTTTTAAAATTATTGATTACCATAAATTGTTTTTGATGGTACGTACCAATTACCATTGACTTACTATACGTGCAGCGGGATTAATTACACCAAAATAACAAGAGAGGCAATTTAAATATAATCTAACAATGAGACCCGTTCGCGTAACCATTGTTGCTGTGGAAAAGCAATAAGTATTACGTATTATGGGTGTGTGTTTATAGCCTCAAATATCCAGCATGCAATAAGCATGCGCCGTAATTTACAGGGTAATTCAGAAGTCCCTCCGGGATTTCCGAAATCTGCGGTACAGTAACCGGGATGGTCACGCTGAAGGGGTGCATGTCAACAGAGGAAGAGATTTTTTTACCTATTGATATGCTCCTTTCTGCTGTGTCTGTATTGGTTGTTGCGCAGCCGAGTTCGGAAGTTCCAGAGGGACTTGTGAATTACCCTGTATTACTATCTGTGGCCTGACCGGTTGTACAGAAATTTTCCACATTATCTCATAAACGGCACATTTTTTTCCGGAAAAAAGTTATTGATCATAAAATGTGTGGTTTGATTTCTTCTACAATTTTTTTTTGTCTGAAAATTTTCTTATTCAAAGAAGAACTGGGCGAGATATGATCAAAAGTATATATTGGTCTTCATGTGAAGTACCCGTTATGCTTGTCAGGTTGTAATGAAGCTTGAAATTTTTGGACAGCTTTCCAAAAAAAAAAAAGTCAAATATAAAATTACATTAAGATCCGTCCAGTGGGAGCCGAGTTGTTCCATACGGACAGACGGACGGACATGACGAAGCTAATATTCGCTTTTCGCGATTTTGCGTACGACACTAAAAATATTTGTTTCTCGATACAGCAGCCATTGAGGATTGAAGAAGTACATCAAAGGAAAGGAAAGAGATAAGGAAGCCGAAAAAAGAGCCAGAATAAAGCGCCAAGAAGATACATAAAAGTATCTTCCAGCGACTTATAAGTCTACGTTTATCGTTATATGTTACTGTGTGAAGGGGCGGGGGGGATGTGTATTGACTAGAGAATGGTGTTCAGTTAGCATCTGAGTCTTTTAGCACTAGGAGTAATGCAAAGCGGGTGACAACCTGCTGCAGATTTTAAAGTTTTCTTTCTTGCATGGCGAGGAACGCGAGAAATGTACTGTTGATGCCATCCGATTCTGAGCACACAGACATTGTTCCAATCAGCTTTCCGGTGATGGAATTTTTGTCGTCAAATCTGCAAGAGATGGGCTTTTTTCTAGGACGAAGTTCAGACGGTAAACGTCAGGCTTAGCGTACTTGAAAATTGACGTCGACAGCAATGACGAGGTTGCAAATGTATGTTATGTTAACAGCCCAACGCTTGATATTCTCTTCGGACGAGTCTGTGGAGTATTCAATGACAGAGACGAAGGTAGCGACAATGTACGCTTGCACAGGGGGGTGTGCAGTCTGAAGAAACTGGTTTCAAGCAAAGAATTTCTTGAGTTGCATGAATCTAGAATTTTGATTCCCGATGTAAAATAAAAGGACAAAATTCGTACTGTGAGGTTCAAGCAAGAGTTCCTTGAAAGCCAGTGTAGCATTCCGCTCCGAGGTCAAAGTTACTGTAGTTTCACGACGCATGAAACTAATTGCTTAAAACAATTCCCGTCCCCCGCAGTGTGGGTGGCAACGTGTGTGACTTTCATTTATGTCGGCTTTATGGTCTCCGTGTTTGTGGAAAATATTACATACCTTACATATTACGTGAGACTGGGACTTTAACATCGCCAGCATTATCCACTTGTTCGCGAAGAGAGCGAAGAAAAATGTGGGAATCAGAAAATAAAATAAAGCATAGACCAGAACGTGACAACCTCAGCCACGAAATTTCTCTTTCTTGAGAGCTTTAAAATGTATAATAGTGGATCAGGAGAAGGGTTATACGTGGAAACTGTAGTTAAGATATAAGGTAAAGCAATCCCTTTACAGGCCTGGACAGGCCCTGAGGTTTCATGGAGGTTGAGCCTTCCGGATTTCAAGACAGTCAGCACGTGAAGGTGGTAAGATTGTCAGCCGTACGCACTGGCCGGCAGTTACAGTATAAAATATAAACCAACAAGACGCACCCTTTATGAACCGATAGTTTAATTTTTATGATGTCTTCTACATGTTTCGAACCCAAGGGTCCATCTACAGGAAAACGGTTGTAGACTTCCTTTTGAAATGTGATGGCACACGGTGGCGCACGGAAGGGGAAGTGAAGGGGAAATTGGCGAATGCAGTGGGTAGCCAGTACCCTTCACACTACCTCGGAACATGGTGTATCCAGCATTACTACCACCGATGCGCACACCTCGGCTGCCAGTAATCGACTGAACTGACACCCCCGCCGATTTAAATGGACTCGTCCGTTTCGCCGAAAGACGAAATTTGTTTTCTGCGCGTGTGCCATCATATTTCAACTGTCCTCTACGTACAGTTATGGTTTCTAGTGTTTTACATGCTGAAATTAAAATAAAAGGCCTCTAAAAGACATTAAATTATTAGTTTAGAATAGGTGCATTTTGTTCGTTTATATTGTATTATATATATATATATATATATTACTCTTCCCGGTACAACAAGCATAAAATTAAATTATGGGATTTGTCGGATTTTATCTTTGGTGTTTCGGTAGGATTTCTATCACATGATTTGTCTATTCTTTCCCCGGTAACGCCAGCTTTATTTTCCACAGAAAGCTTGCATCTGCCGGGAGGTCCCGCGAAAAATGCCGCGGGCAGGGAGGGACATGATAAAGGAAATACATTTTATTGTCTTCGCCTGGTCAGTTTCAATGATACTGTGATACACTCAATATGACTTGTCCATCGACAGACTGTACCCACCAACGAATCACATGGATCCGGCGTCCGGTGTGATGGGCAGAGATTATGAGAACTGGGGTAATTTACGGATGGACAGCATTTAAGTGTAATTATTACTGCGCGGACCACAGATTGGTCTCAAGTGGGTGGAAAACATTCATGGTAAATCAGAGAAATGTTGCTGCGTCTCCTGCATGTCCATCATCTGTAACACTTGTTGAGGTCAAGGAACTGCAGAAGGGCAAGCGCGTCTCGAACAAACGACCAACGATGGTTCAAGAAATTTCATTTGACACGAAAATTAGTCATGAAATGATCCAATGCAGAAATGACTAGAGTACAGCACGGAATGTTATAATCATTTAGTTGACAGAATATAATAAAATATCCGACAAAATGCACACTACTTCAGTACGTAGGTCTTAAAGGTTCTGCTTTGTTTTTTGAGGAATAAAATTTAATTCTTGTAGACCGAGTAGCTCAGTCGGTATAGTGACTGACTACGGGCTGGACGGTCCGGGATCGAATACCAGTGGGGACGAGATTTTCCGCTCGTCCAGACCGGCCCTGGGGCCCACCCAGCCTCCTGTAAATTGGGTACTGTGTCTTTCTCGGGGGTAAAGTGTGGCCGAAGCGTGCAGCTGACCACTCACCCCCTGCTAGTGCCGCGGTCATGGAAGATTAGAGCTATACCTGTACCCACCCTCTGGGCCACACCGGGCCTGTAACGGGATCACTTTACCTTTACCTTTTAGAAATTTAATTATTGGTTTTCTTCAGAAATGATATGCTTCTTTGAGGACGTTACGACTTTGTTAAATTAGTCCCATTCACTTTGTTATGGACATAATTTGCTTTGAGATGATAAATTCGCCGTTGTTTTTTTAAATCATTGTGCATTTTGTTTGATATTATATTTTGTTATTATTCATTCTGCATTCTGTCTCACGCCAGGTCCACAAAACCTTCCAAAGCCATTTCTCCACACAGTGCGATCTAGAGCTTCCTCTTTCAAGTTCAAATATCCTCTCCTTTCCTTTAGGTCTTGCAGTAGGTGCTTACGCCTTCTTCCTCGTCCTCTCCTCACTTCTATCCTTCTCTACATATTTTCTCTCACTAACGTGTTTTAGACGACAGTTGCTACGCAAGCTGTGACCAATCCAGTTAGCCTTCCTTAATTTTACTGTAAGTATCATATTCCTCTCCTAATTGACTCTATATAACACTACTTCATTTCTCACACGATCGGTCCAACTGATCGTATCCATTATTCTCAAGCACCACATTACATTTTAATAGTATAATGGAGGTTTTGGGTACATAGAGGCAATGCATGAGAAAAGGCAGTAGTTTTAAAGACACGTGTCTGGCTGTAGTTAGTTTCTGCTTTATTTAAGAATTATCTTACAGAACCTTAATTTTGTGCTTACCTTTGTAGACAGTGTGTAGGGGCGTGTGAGTGTGTGTGTGTTTGTATTAACAGCGAGAGATTTGCTGTATCAGAGCAGCGGTGGCCATTATGATCATTGTATTGTGATATGTGACTGTGTGCTGTCTGGGGAGCGTCGGTAGATTTCTTGCAAACAACACGTCGTCACGTTCCATAAGATTCTAATCTTGAAGCGTGTATCGTGAGTGTCAATCGCTAGGAAGTCAATGTCTTGACGTGATATCTGTGGGAAGTCGACTGAGGAATACAGCCCCGCATTGAGGCGTACGAAGACGTGTAGCCTAGCCTGGCACTAATGTAAGGATTTTCCGACGTTTCAGAAGAATCTGTTGTATGTATTTTTATCTTAGATCTGCTTATGTATTCTGACAGTTGATATTTCAAAACAGTAATTTGGGCTGTTTTGCTTACCGTGCATCTCAGGATAATCTTAGTAATAAACCAAATTAATGCAAAAAATCTTGTTTCATAATAAGTTTATTATATGCCTCTACATGTTTCGAGCACTATGTGCTCATCATCAGGAGGTCAAAATTGTATTATACAGCATCTGGTATCATCACACCTGTAGGTGGCCGTCCGGTGCGCACCGGACGGCCACCTAAAAAGTGTGATGATACAAAATGCTGTATAATACAATTTTGACCTTCTGATGATGAGCACAACAGTGCTCGAAACGTGTAGAGGCATATAATAAACTTATTATAAAACAAGATTTTGTGCATTAAGTTGGTTAATTACTGAGAGTAATTTTGGCTGCAGTTTTGTATGTGTCAGCCTCGGTCTGTGACGTTAACAGAAGAATACAGAGTTCTGGCTACGTAGTTTATAGACGAGGTCAGTTCTCAGTAATCTGTGTTCTTCCAGGCTGCGAAATTAAAGTTGCAGACTATTTGTGCATAAATAATAGCAGCTGCATTGTCCTATCGCTCAATTGTTAGCACATTCCTCTTCTATCAGCACGGCAGTGATGCTGCTTTCTTGTTGGCCAATGTTTTGCGGAGGGGTTGTTTGGTAAAAAGAAGCTGCCCTTGGGGACATGAGAGTGCTTCCTTGGCTCAGGCCGATAGGCACCATCCCTTACTGACTCTCAACTCATGTTTAATCCCACGCCAGTCCATATGGGTTTGTGGTGGGAGAAGTGGTCCTGGAACGTTATTTTTCCGGAGTGCTTCGCAATTCCCCTGTCAGTATTATTCCACCAATGTTCGATATTCTTTATCTATTAATAAGTTAAAGGTCAACTCATGACATGCTTTTGCAGGCAAAGAGAGTAGCTCTGCCCATTTGCTACCTCGGTTGAGGAGACTGGGTAGGCTGGAATGGAAGTAACAATAGTCTGAGTGGGGCCCCAGTGGCAGTAACAGGAGGCTGTGTGACCCCAGAGGGCGTAAGATGAGGTGGGTGGGTCCCAGAGGCAGCAACAGGATGCTGGTGGACCCCAGTGTCAGTTACAGGGGCACATTGGCCCCATTGTCGGTTACAGGAAGCTGGGTGAAACCCAGTGGCATAAACAATACTCTCTATGGGGCCCGGGCAGTAATAGGAGGCTGTGTTAGCCTCTGAAGCAGCAACAAGGGGCTGTGTGCCCACTGGAAGCTGTGTGGATCGCACAGGCAGCAAATGTATGCTCTGTGGATCCCAGTGGCAAATATCGAAGTCTGGGTGGGCCCCATTGGCAGTTACAAGATGCTGTGTGGGCCCCAGGCAGTAACAGGAAGCAGTCAGAGCTCTGTGAAGCGTAGCAAAATGACTGCACCGTGAAGGATATTCCTCCTTTTCCAGACAGTATGCTGATTGATGTTTCTCTGGCCTGGGGCAAACAAAGAGTTTCGTTTCCAATAACATTACACTTAAGCCAGTAGTTATTTCAGAGAGGGACAGAAGAATTACATTGCCAAGTGCTGGTAATATCAAAGCCCCTCATAACGACATCGCTCGTTTGTGAAATCTTCTTGTTTATCGAGCAACAGCATTGACAGGCTGGGAGGGTTGCATTCAAGAAACCAATACTGTAGATGGAAGACACCACGAGCTAACAAAATGAGCAGTCATATTTGGACGTGTTTCAGAAATATAAGCCTTGCGTACGTTTAGTTGCAGGTAGTTTTATTGTGGGACGCAGGAGAAGCGACTGTACAGTGCCGACAGTCTGATAAACTGTCGTTTAACTACATTTACACGTGTATATTATCCAAGTGTTTAAAAGAACACGTGTTACCTCACAGAATACATATCTCATCTACATTTAAAAATCAGTCTTTTAGCACCCTATGCGGAAACAACCGCTATATAGTTTTTGGAGTCGTACATAGAACATATATATTGTGCTGACATATTGCAGGCTTTGTATGTGGAAACCAGGTGGTACACACACTAAGCACTGTAGGAGAAGGTATGTAGTCAAACACAACTTAATCACTGAGGTGTATTTAATGACTGTGATGGAAACAACTACATGTTTCGGCCTGTGTTGGCCATCATCAGGTTGTCTAGGGAACTTAAGGG
>Ga0123352_10015918_pt1 | contig 11974 bp, 12 predicted proteins | sample TergutLab28metaG_FD_89700 | JGI IMG/M metagenome (GOLD analysis project Ga0123352, IMG submission 89700) | Labiotermes labralis P1 segment gut microbial communities from Petit-Saut dam, French Guiana - Lab288 P1 | ecosystem: Host-associated > Arthropoda: Insects > Digestive system > Gut ...
TCCTTTCTCTACAGCGCTCTAGAAAATTTACCGGTTCTTTCCCGGGTGGGGGGGGGGATCGGGTCAAATGCAGCCGCGTTGCCAAATTTCACGCGTTAACTCGTGCGTTTCGAGGACGGCCGTTACAGCACGAAGAAAATGACAGCTGAACAAGAGATATCAGTTTGAACTGACATGCAAGTACTCCAGTGGCCATCCCTCAATAAGCATCTGCAATCCAAGATGAAAGCCAGGCCCAGCACCGTCCTATGAAATTTGACGGGGCGGGCAGACGAGCGAGGAGGTGCAGGATGGATCAATATTTTCAAAACAGGTAACAAAAAATGGCCGGCGGTTAGAAGCGGGGAAGGAGAATTATGACACTTTGGGGAGCGAAATTTTAGACGCCAACTGGCGGGTGTTTGTGGAAGTTAACTCGCCTGTGCTGCAGAAGTTTACTGTAGCCTCCGGCTCGAAGCTTTAAACCAATGTATGTTAGTATATCATAAAAATGTACGGCAAATTTGCTCTTCCTTACATTATAAACAGCAAAATTGCATCATAAAGCATTATGACGTCACACATGAATCTATACTAACTCGCTTCTGCCGGCATTTCCTTCCCCTCGCAAACTACGCGCCTTCGCATTCCTACATGGCCGCTATTAGACATTTTACGTGACCGTGCTCTGAACATGGCTGCGCATGTAACACTTGAACATGTTTAATCAAATTTAATGGTGTCGAATTTTAAGGAAAATTTTCAAGCCACTTAAATGTTAATTAAAATCGAACAAAAATAACAGATGCTTAAGTGCAAAATAAAAGTACGTATCTGCGTCTATTTTAACAAGAAGCTTCATGATCTGTCCTCTTCATCAGATATGCGGGCGATCAAATCGAGAATGAGATGGGCTCGGTATGTAGCATGTTGGGGGATAGGTCCACTCAAGGTTTTGATGGGGAAACCGAGGGAACGAAACCACTCGGAATACCCAGGCGTAGATGGGATAACATTAAAATGGATCTTCAAGAAGTGGGATGTGGGGGCGTGGACTGGATTGACCTGGTTTAGGACAGGGGGAAGTGGGGGGCTCGTGTGAACTCAGTAATGAACCTTCGAATTCCATGCAATGCGGGAAATTTTTTCACTAGCTGAGGGACTGTCAGCTTTTCAAGAACGATTCTGCTCTTCGGAGTTTGTCAGTATAAGGTGCACTTCGTCTGCTTTGACCCGAGAGCATGACTTCCAAACACATTCTGTCTCCATCGGTAACAATACCAACTCATGGGTAGGCACAATGTACACGTGGAAGAATGGCATCTGGTGTAAGCTGTAATCCAAGGGCCTTCATATTTTCAAAGTATTCACATATTCGTTCACATCGCTAACGAGAATATCTAGGACACACCGTATTCGATGAACTGAAGCACATTATTTAAACGTCTACTGTCTACTTGGCGCGTTCGTATAGTTGGGCAAAGCGCATATTAGCTTGTCTATCCGTCCATCTGTCCACACGTTTCAGCGCGGCTCCCACGGGACGGATTCCTGTTAAATTTGGTATTAGATGCAAAATTTGTTAAAATTGGGCACAAATATTGGGCATTTTACTTGCAGACCCAAGTACGTATTATTTCCGGCGACTGTAATTAGCCGCGAAAACGCTCTCTTCGGACGAAATGTTATCAGACCTGCGCTCCTCTAGGATCTTAGGCAGCGTAGACTGGTATCAACAAATATATATGTATGTTTACTGTAACCTATTTTACTGCTGTATGTTTAAAATAAATTCCGATGTCAACTCGCTGAAGATGGCGAGATAACAGCGCCGAAACATGTATAAGATTGTACGCATACAGTATAGAGTACAGCACTTGTTTGGTGTTGTGTATTTACTACATTCAGCTGAGACCAACCTACATCTTCTGAGTTTCAGACTGATATTAGACAGGAAAGGGTATAAAGCACCCAGTAATTTTGGAATTCCGGCAGACTGGATGATAGCAAGAGGTCAAACATTATTTTCTTGCAACCTTACTCAATTATTAATAAACGTAAAGGTCAAGGTAAAGTTCGCCCTAGAAGAGGCCACAAGGCTCAGCGGGGGAGTAGAGGTATATCACTACTCTTTCTGTAACATCGGCGCTAGCCCGTAGGGAGTCGCTATACCGATTACGTTATCCCGGCCCACACTTATGTTTTAATTACATTTGTAATCAGGATGAAATGTCTCAGCAATGGAACAAGTCTATTACTGAACCTACGTATCTACATCATAAACGGTAAATCTGACAGCAGGCCTACTTCTCGTCGAAACGTATATTAATTATCTATGGCAGGGATTCCCAAAACTTTTTTCCTCACTTTTTGGCGCCGAAAAATAACCATGGATCCTCACACTGTTGCTCACGTAAATACAGAATGTTCGGATGACAGTTATGAATACATACCAGTAGCACACGCAAGAATGCATCACATGATTTGAATGTTCGTAATTTACAGTTTAATTAAACTGCACGTTACCCGCTTTGTGGGTATAGGGGTTTCTTAATTAGATATTCTAACGGTCATACGAAATAAACATATCGCCAATCAAAGAAGTTCCTCCATTATTATTAACAAAAACATTATTCCCTTTATTTAAAAATGAATGAACTTCAAAGCTGCCATTACAGAAATGTAACCACGGATCCCTTGGGATCGGTCGCGGTTCCCTTGAGAAGGTTCCGCAGTGCACACTCGGGGAACCACTGGCCTATAGCAAAGACGGTAAACCTGACAAATGGCCTACTAACCTTACTCACATATCACTTCACTACACACATTTATGCTGCGTTCTTGGTAGACGATATAAGCTACAAATTACTGGGGCCTATCTGTATGGCTTCTGACGTAATACAAAACATCAGACATTCTACATTGTCCTTGTGTCAGAGAAAAAAGAGTTGGAGACTAAAACTGTCCCTGTGAACGCCATGATGAAGGTATAGCTGTGCTCGCTGTCAAACTGAGCACTAAATGGAGAGCCCCGGCATCCACTGGATTAACTCCAAAGCCGGTCTGATACCTGAAAGGGAAACCTCTTGCCTCTAACTGGAATCGAACTACGATTCTTCGGTTGTCCAGACCGCAGCCTATTTACTAAGTCGACTGAGACGCCCCAGCTCCACAATTGGGCACTACAGCAGTTATTTATGGGCGTTATGGAAACTTATGAACCGGTGAAGAGTGAACTACCGAACAACATTCTCAACTAGATCGGCATAACATATTAACAAGTCACGTAAATAAAATATTGAATGGATAACTATAGTAGAGTTCGCGTAGGTAAACGTCTGTCCCATACATCATACTCGGGATCCGGGATAGCGTAATCGGTACTGAATGAACTACGGGTTGCAAGATACAGGTTTCAAAACCCGGCAAAAGCACGTAAGATTTTTCCCTGTTCCGAAACGTCCAGACTTGCTCTGGGGGTCCATCCATCCCGGGTACCGGGGTTCTTTCCCGGGGTAAAGCGGCCGGCGAGTGAAGCTGACCAATCCCTCCGCCTAGAGTCTTGGATAAGAGTAAGTGGAGCTAGAACTCTACTCCCCTATACGCTTTCATAGTGTGGACATGAACAACTTCCACTTTAGTATGTATACCCGCTAACGACACTAAAGAATCAATCGCATTCGCGAAAATAGTAACAGCTGTTTAAAATAGCAGAACCATTGCTAACAATCACTGCAGCATACCACAAAAAATAACAAAAATGATAAAACTGTCTACGTTTTGTGTAGGCGTGACACTTCGTTTACCACACTGTATGGGCCGCAAGCCTACACAGACTGAGGGTGTATAAAAACAAGGTGCTAAGGACATTAATCCAAGTCCCTGTTTTGGGCTTAGTATTGTTCCTGAAAAAAATGTGCGCAAACCAAACATGATAATGCCATAAACAATAACGGAACAAGCAGAAGTGCAATACAATCAACCCAAACACAACAATTCACTTATCATACCAAATCCGACACGAATTTCGGCTTATACATAGCCATCATCAGGCTGACTACAAAAAAATGTTCACAGCTACAACTGTACACATTTCGTTTTGGTTTATGTAGTCAGACTGATAATGGCTACGTATTAGCCGAAACATGTACCTGATTTCGTACGATAAATGCACTGTTCTGTTTGGATTGCTTGTATTGTACTTCCGGTCTACTGAGGGAACAACGCGGATGAACTGCCTTAAGGACTACTTAAGCTTCCGCGTACCACAGCGCAGCCATGCAGAGGGCTGTAAATCGAATATAAGAGGGCGTAAATTAAGAAATGTATACTGCCAAGGGCCGTTAGAGCAACAAAATAAAGCGCAAAACAAGGGACAATTGTATTTGGACCTAGGACAGATGGAAGATAACTTGAAAACCTGTATTAAATGTTTCATGATTATCACTCCTCGCCGAATAGTATAAGGCAGGAGTATTACACAACCAACCAAACCAAGCCAAAGTGTTAAGTTGGAGGGGGGGGGGGCGAGACTTGCCCGAAGCGCAAGTCGACGTCCCCTGTCTGTTAGACATTCCTGCGTCTGACCGATCGCTGGGCTCTGTATCAAACACCTAAACTCTAACAGGGGAATGTGCTTACGCTAACGATTTTGAAGTCAGGCGAAGGGCCTTGACTGATCATGCCAAAGACTAGGGCTTTGGTTGCCCTGGACTAAGTATGGAGGAATAAACTTTGGTTGGTTGGCTGTCTGGGTTCTGAGCCCAGACTAGCTCTGTCGAAAACTGAAGGTGTGCGTCGTTTGTCAGGCGCTTAGGTGAAGCCGCCTAGCCTGTGGGAGAAGAGTGCGGGGGGTGCCACGACTTTGCATCGTATACTGTCGCATTTGCCTTACAACTGAGGAAAGATCACGGAAAAACCGCAGGGTAACCGAAGGGCGCTCGGCTGATCGCGCCGAACGCGATTCGTTTAGTCAACTTGGCCATTGCGGCCGACGGCCTCGACTGGCCTGCTGTCCCCTGCCGCTCTTAGCTTTCGCATCAGGCGACTGGGTCAACACTCGGTCACCGTAAGTATCTGCCGAGTTGCCGTACTAGGGGGTTCCCCACATTAGCTAACTTGGAGTCAAAGCTCTCAGTCAGGGCTCTGATGTGGATGGCAAACAGCGGAACGTGTATCTTCCTGTTACGTAACAGAGGGAACCAACAGCGAGACGAAGACACTTGGAATTAACACCTGCAGCTTTTGGACATGGGTGCGGGCAGAGGACTTCCACTCGGGGCACGCACAGTCCATCATGGGGCGGATGAGCTACTTATATAGGAGGACTCCGTTCCTGACGGAAAGATCACTCTTCCTATCGAGGGGACCCAGCATACCCAACGTTTGAGAAGCCCTCTTCCTGACCTGATCGATGTGAGGCGACCAGGTGAATCACGAAAACCGAACTGTGCCGACCAATTGGATTGGTTCCCATAAAAGTGTTATTCGTCGGGGCTGGATAAAGCGCCGTCCGGCACGCGCGAAGATTATCGCGGTGCCCTCAGAGACATTAATGGCGATTCTCCATTCACTCAAACACCGCTGAATATCGTTGAGGTATGATTCCAGATAGCTAACAAGCAGCTTGCGGGACGTGGCAATGATGGACTGTCGTCCGCGTAGAGGGCCAAATCGACGTGGTGCGAGGGTGAGGGCATGTCGTTGACATACAGACTGATGAGGACAGGGGAGATCAAACCACCCTGAGCTACCCCAGGATGCATGTATCGACGAGATAACGTGGCCGTTGTAAGGACGCTTCAAACGTCCGACCCCTGAGGTAGGATGAGATTGTATTGAATATGGAAAACAGGAGGTTGAGGAGCGTTAGCTTGTCGAGGATGCCATCGATCAGGACGGCATAGAAGCCTTTGGCCACATCGAGGAAAACTGAGCCGGTGAGCCTCATTTCGCCGAAATTCTTGGTTATTCTTTCAACGAGGCGGGCCAACTGCAAGGACGTGACATGCTATGCCTGGGTCTGAACCCAAACTGCTCGTCTCGCATCAGTCCGCGTTCGCTTATAACATGTAACATCCTAGCTAGCAGAATATTTTCAAATAATTTACCAATCGCGCCCAAGAGACTAATGGGCCGATAGGAAGAAGACAATGCCGGATCCTTTCCCGGTGTAAGGACAGAGATCACTCGAGTATGCTTACACAATTGGAGAAAGTGATGAGTGCGGAGAACCGCACTGAAGAACTTGTCCAGGAGGGAAACCGCTCGATTGGGAAGATGCTTCAAGGCCCTGTTCGGGATACCGTTCGGGACCGGAGCCGTGCTGACCTTGAGTCCCTGATGGCTTCGTGAACCTCGACAGGCTAGGTCAAAGTGGGTTCGCTGGCAGGGGTCAATAAGACCTCAGTGACACGTCAACCATCTCAATAACTGCCGGGACCGAAGGATCGGTCACCGGCTGAAAATGAGTCTCCAGACTTTCGGCAAGGGCTGCGGCTTTCGCAGAGTCAGAGAGCGCGATCCCCCCCCCACGGGGTGACAGAGCGGAAAATAGAGTAGGAACTCTCATCGCCGGCTACGTCATCCTCCACAGCGATTGGTCTTTGGGATCGAGGAATTCGTGTGTCACGCTCCACTGGTCGTTTCATCCACTCGTTGAGCCGGCGGGTCATCAAAATCTGCAGGCGGTTGACCTCGGGTCTCAGGCCGTGCTCCCTGGTGATCTGCCACTGCCTCCGCCGCCGGTTTTTCAAGCGTATCTCATCCTGCATGCCAGCCAATATCGTCACGCGGGCGACGTATGGGAGTAGACGCTGCAAGAGCCTTGAGAACGGCGCCGAGAAGTTCTCAACGCAAGTGTCGATTGTCATTTCGTTGTGCAATTCTGGATCGAACGGAATTAGATCTTCCAATTGAGTTTGGAAGTTGGCTCAGTCAGTGCGATCCGGTGGGTGGTGAAAGGATGAGCGACACGCGTTGTCAATGAGAAAAGGGAGGTGGCCGAGCTTAGTGCAGAGCACGAATTCCGATACACAGGGAATGAAAGGTTCTTGGTTGTGACAATATCCAAGACATCGGGAGTAGCGGACGGGTTGCATGGGTTACTGGTTGGGGAGTCCATTCCAAAGTTCAGACAGGAATTCTGGTCAGCATAATCACGCAGGAGTTTCACCCTTCCCGTGCTCAGACGCGAGTTCCAATCCACGTGTTGGGCGTTGAGGTCGCCAGGTAACATGATCGGCAATTCCCAGCCGAAATTGGCGGTAGGGTCCGCTCCGATCAGAGGGTGGGAAGGCGAAAGGTAAGCCGCAAGGTATAACACCGGTTTTCCGGCCAACGAGACTTGAATGGCAGTAGCTTCCAAGTGGGTCAGGGCCGGAACGGGCACTGAGTGGTGGACTATAACACGGCGGATGAAATAGGCTGTGCCGCCCCCCAGCTGTCAGTCTGTGCGGTGGCATACACAATTGGCCAGCCGGAATGCTTGACCAGGTTTCAGGAATGTCTCACTTAATATACAAATATCGACAACGTGCTGGTTGAGAATAATGCTCCAGTTCAAGCTTCCTGCCACGCACTCCGTCCGCATTCCAGCAGGCGAGATGCAGGGCTTTACACCGCAACTTCCTCCTAGAGCGTGCTGTCATTATCGGCCACAAACAGAATAACGGTCTTCAGGAGAGCCCGAGGGCGAGCTGCCTCTTTCGGAGGGAGGAGATGGACGTGAGGAGCTCCACACATGTTTCAGGGGAAGGTGATCGAGATCAGAGATTGCCTGGATTGGTGATGTGGAGTTTTGGGTGGAGACCAACAAGTTGAGTGTTGTGGAATTGGCGGCCGCGGTTTTGGCACTCGCGGTTGCTTTATTTTTGGACTTCGCAGCAGCCGGCTTAGGGCCTGCTGCGGGTATTGGGTCAGGCTTCTCACGCCTGCCGGTGTCCCTGGTGACTTTCACTATACGCTGCTCGGGGGGCCTACGGAACCGGTTGAGGTGCAGGATTTGGATTCGGGTTCGTGGGTGGGGTGGTCGTAGTCTTGACAACTTGCCCATTCGGACGACGTGATTCAATCCCTCGACCAGGTCCATCTACTCACAGAGGGCCCGGCCCGCTTAGCTTTGGGAGCGGCAAGTTGCCCCTGCGACCCTCTTTCGGCCACGCTCGGTCGCCTGCTTTGCACGAGCCGCCTTCGCGTCCTTCTACTTTACACAGACAAGGCAGTTTGCTGTGTGGTTTCCCCCTCAGCCACAGCACTGAGGCTGTTCCCGCCGGGTACAATATCCACCGGAGAGGTTGGAGTCCCCACACGCGACGGAAAGAGGTGCGTATTCGCAGCTACGCTGCGTGTGTCCAAAGCGCTGGCAGCGCTTACATTGCAGTGGTACCTTAGGCACACGTACGACTCCACCGACAACCGCAAGCCGCAGAGTGCGAGAGCCATCGCACATTCCACACCTCAGGCCCTACCGCTACTAATACAATGAATTGGGGGGGGGGGTCATTGGCGGAGTCCTGGTCGCGACGGTCGGATCGTAACTGCGTGTCTCCCTGGACACGAATTCAGGGATTCCAGCTCCTCTCTGACGCTCTCGGGCATTCACCTACCCAGGTTCTTCACCAATACTCAAACACAGCGGTCCTCTGGGAGCGTGAAGTTGTGGAACCTCACACCGTTCTTCAAATCAAGGGACTGCAGTGCGCTGGCCGCGACTCGGAACCCGTCGGCAGATGATGGGAAACCATCAACTTCTCACCCTTTAGGTTGGCCATCAGACCGCCAGAGCAGAATGCCCGCAACCAAGCCAGGAAGGAACGGTCGTCGCCAAAACTTGAAATAAAAATGGGTGTTCTATTAGGACGCTCTCCTGCTGGTATGCCGGTGTTGTCTACCTGGGCGTGGTGAGTGGTGCCATCCGGTTTGTCGCTCTGCGGCCTAGACATGTCACTAGAAATGCGCCTATTGGTTGTCTCGGATGAGACACTGAACTCAGATGGGTCCGAAACCATGGTTGTGGGCTTGAGCAACCACTTGGCTGAAGCAGAGTAACGGGCCCGACCAGTACAGTCGAGTACGTCACCCCTTCCTCGGATGGCCCGAATTGCCGGCTGGCGACAGCAGCTTATTCGCCCGTGACTGATGAAATCGCCGGCAGAGGCGGGGACGCAGCGCCAGGTGCTGGGCGCCTGGTTGCGGGCTAATCGAGTAGCTGGAGGTTACTAGCTCGTTCGCCTTGCGCTCCCCCGTGAGCTTTTGGGAGGCTCTCGCTCCGCTTGCAGATGTGGTGCTGCGGCTCCCAGCAGGCACCGCTGGCTTCTTCCTACGAGATATAGCCGACTGCAGCTCCTTGAGAAGGGCAGGGGAGAGCTGAGGCGTGGAGGTAGCCTTAATAAAGGGTAGTTCTTTCTGCCTCAGCATGATGCTTCGGCAGGACCTCCTTTTCACGACACAAGACACTCTGTAGCTGTGTAGGTAAAGTTCACAGGTCTTGTTATAGCCGGCTTTTGTCTACCTGAATTTTCAGTAACCCGCTCGCCTGAACCGGTTCTCTCACGGGACAGTCCGAAGAATCAATGACAAATGGCCGAATCAATGAATATTACACAATCTGAGTGTCCATTTATAGCCTTATTTATGCAGAATGCAATGCGCATTCGCCATATTGTCATCTGTGGCCTGTCCAGCTATACAGTATTTCGCCACACTTTCTTATGAACGGCATGATTTTCGAAAGAAAAAATTACTGAACACGTATGCGTGTTTTAATTCTATCTACAACGTCTGACACATATCTAATTCTAAGAAATGAGCAAGATATAAAAAAAGTATACTGATCTTCGTGTAAAGAAAACGTTATTCCTGTCCCGTTTAATGAAACATAAAATTTCTCAACGTATTATCAAAAAATTCTCAAATATCGAACGTCTTCAAAATTCGTCCAGTGAGCGTCGAGTTGTTGTATGCGGACGTACAAACGGATAGACATAACAAAGCCGATAGTCTCTGATCGCAATTTTCCGAACGCGCCTAAACACGATTAAGTCGCGGAATATACCTGGAATTGCGCACAGAGTACTATCACCGATCATAGGGGTACTTGCGAGGGAAAATCGAAGTAGTGCGGTTGGAATGAGAGGTTTTTAGCGGCGGTACCTGATATCAAAGGAAACTAGGGATATCTGGGTCGTGGCGGCCAGAAAAAGGGGCAAACAAGCCATCGTGTTGGCCGTGGGAAGGAAATCAAGAAAACACTGGAATGACTGGGACATTCCAAGTCATGCACTCCAACCGTTCGTTGTGTCAGTAGAGACAAAAGGTAACTAATCATATTTGCCTGTTGTAAACTGGGTACAGATTATGCTTTGGTACAGTTTATCAATCATCCGATCAATTTAGTGATATGACTGTCTCAGTGTATTATATTTAATGATTTATCTGCATGTACAACAACAGTGCAGTCCCTTCACTAACACCTACTCCACGTCATAATCTGAGTTCAGCCTTCCTATTCACTATACAGACTAGCCGACTGATCCTTTTAACCACCGGCACGTTTTCAGAGTAAGAAAAACGACATTTAAAAAGAGCCGAGAAGGTAATTACTAGTTCAGCCAAAGCACGCATGGAACAGAAGTATAGTGTATATATTTTGGTGCGGAAACTTGGAAACAGAGACCTCGTGTAGCAACTGGTCGCAGACGACAGGGCAACATAGGGCTCGATCAAGAAGAAATAGGAACAACTAACTTGGACTGAACTGATGTGTTTAAAGATAGGAATCTGTTGTTATAAACTTCTGTGGCCACGACAACGAACCTTCGGATTCCATAAAATGCAGGGTATATCATGACCAGCTGAGCAAATATTAACTTTTCAAGTCGGACTCCGCTCCATTGGGTTAGTCAGTTAAAACCGTCGGACACACGCAAACGATGACAGGGACACATGAATAAAAAACAGGCTAAACACGACATTATGACGCCACATTGGTGGCCCCACTCACCACTGCCGCTGAAGTCCCGGACGCCGCTGATGATTTCCGACACCATTTTGGGGACTTCGTCCTCTTCCAGAGCACTCGGATTCACGTCACGCAGTCTTTGAGCAAGCATTTTCAGATCCGACCACTTCTTCCGCAATTCTTGCGGTTTTCGTAAGATCCCGGAAACTCCGGACACTGTCAGGGAGATGTCGAACCAGGCTCGACTGCGCGCCTCATCCAAGCTGCCATACTTCGGTGCCGTCAACAGCAACACGTCGCGATAACGACGAACTTCGGCGAGTAGCGCCTCTACTTCCTGCCGCGTGAAGCGGCGTCTCCGAGAGATGTGAATTGGCGCCGTCCCTTCCATTGAGGCAACGGTACCACTGATCCCTCAGGTGCATATAAAATATGTCAATGTCCAACGGATGCACATAAAGCAAGTCACAGGGTTAACCATGCATATTATCGCGAATACGACCGACTGGTCCTTGCTCACGACTAAACACTGAATTCCAAATTTCCAATTATTGATGTTATTGTAACTGTCTGCCTTAAAATGGCCGACTCACAGTTACAGTACTGCGTACGCTCGGTGAGCATGAATCCACTTGAGAGACGTCATAATTCTATGTTTTAACGAAATTCATTTTTATTTCCTGTCCTATAAAGTTACTGCGACTGTTTTCGCAATTCGAATGAACCAACTACAATCATGGAGAACTTAAAGATCGTCTAAGTCAGGGCTTGCGAACCTATGGCACGCGCAATTAACTGTTTATATTTACTTTGCGAGTCCAGCGTCTCTATTGTGTGAAGTACACGCGTAATGTTTTAAAATCTTTTCAAACAGGGTGTAGTAGCAGAACCAGTTACTCCCACATTTTCTCCCTTATAGCATTTCTAGGGGGGGGGGAAATTAAAAAAAAAAAAAAAAAAAAAAAATAAAAAAAAAAGAAAAAAAAAAAAAAAAAAAAAAAAAACAAAAAAAAAAAAAAAAAAAAAAAAAAAAAA
>Ga0123352_10015919_pt1 | contig 11974 bp, 14 predicted proteins | sample TergutLab28metaG_FD_89700 | JGI IMG/M metagenome (GOLD analysis project Ga0123352, IMG submission 89700) | Labiotermes labralis P1 segment gut microbial communities from Petit-Saut dam, French Guiana - Lab288 P1 | ecosystem: Host-associated > Arthropoda: Insects > Digestive system > Gut ...
AACCTTTACCATCCAATTACTAATCTTACTGTATACCAAAAGGGGGCACATTACATGGGTATTAGGATTTTTAACAATCTCCCCCCACACATTAAAGAGATATCTAATAATGTTAAGAAATTTGAAAATTGTTTAAAACAATTCCTACATATACATTCCTTTTATTGCTTAGAAGAATACTTTCAATACAATTTATTTACAAACTGAAAATGTTTCTTCAGCAATTTGTTGTACAGTACCAGTTTATCAATATGTGTAATCTACGTTCTGTGATTTACTACCTACAAAGGTTGACTTACATATCTGATATGCTTCTCTGTTTATGACTATGTATAAAACTGTATGGTTGTAGTTATGACTGTCCTATGTATCTTATATACAAACTTTGTTTCCCAGACTGCGTGTATTGACTTGGAAACAGTTATATTCCTAAGACCAATGTATTTACACTTATATACTTTTATTGACATGTTCTATATCCAAAACTTTGAAATTGTTTGTGGATCTATGGAATGTTAAATAAATAAGAATAAGAAGAACCTTATCTAACTCACTGTTATACTGTGCCATGTGTTTGTATTTGTGTGGTTCTTGGAATAGATAACGATTTTTTTGTGATCATTATCGACACATATTTTAACACGAGAAGAACTGTAAACGCAGCTGTTATTTTGTATACTATGTAAACTTTGTATCTCATAATACGGTAAGGACATATTTAAGAATAGGGTGCTGGGGAAAATACTGTAATTTTATATAGAAGACTTTTGGACAGAAGGATGGGTAAAACTGCATAGTTAGGAGATTCGTCCAAACGTGATTAGGGTGATTGAGTCAAGTGTGTTGAAATGGACAAAGCATGTAGCACGCATGGAAAGATACAGAATGTTCACAGAACTGTGGTTGGAAACCTGAAAGGAAGACTGGGTTTATTTGGTGTTAAGTAGTATCCAGTAGTTGGCTGTTGTGAAGATGGTAATGAACCTCTGGTTTCCATAAAAGTAGGGGTGTTTGTTGCATGGTTGAGCAACTTAGATTGTAAGAAGAACTGTCCCCCATTGAATTCTGTTTGATGTATTTTCTTGGAGTTAACCAATTTTTAGGTATTCCATATTCGTTACACATCCTGCATACTTTATGATATCATGGTTGTGCAGTGTACTTCTTTCCCATTTTCTTCCCAGATCTGAGCCTCTGAGATTTATCGAGAATGACGCTTTTTTATACAATTGGTAACAGATCAGTATGCAGGGTGTCATTATTGTTGTTATTACTGACACTATAGATAAATGATTAGGTCAGTATTTCATGTACTTACTTAAGATAATGTATGATGCTGGGATACCTGGTAAACTAATAAGATTAGTTAGATCCTCAATGAAGAATACAGAAGCCAAAGTGAAGTTTCAAACTCAGTTGGATGAACAATTTAAAATAAGGCAGGGTTTTAAACAAGGTGATGGACTGGCCCCAGCTTTATTTAACTTGGTTCTTGAATATGTCATCATGAAGGTTTAAGGGAATTGTAGAACATCATACTGCTCAGGTTAAAAGATATGCAGTTCATACCTCTCTCCTGAGTAGGAATGTTAGGACAATTTAAGAAGTATATCAGGAAGGAAGCAGCTGTAGAAATTGGGCTTCCTTTTAATATCAGCAAAACAAAAGCTATGATAATGTCTCACTCTGAAGTGAATACAGATAAGGGTTTAAATATTGGTGGACTGAACTAGTTAACAATTTTGTACATATAAGATCCTGTATTGTGGATGATAAGAGTGAGCTCTCTCACATCCCGAGGAGACTAATCCTACCTAATGATGTACAATATTCACTTAATTGCAATAACAGAAAGGCAGATGGAGAGTAAGGCCTTGATTTGTATGGCCCTTGTGTATGGCTGTGAAACCTGTAAACTTTCCAAAAAGCAGAAGACTTTTTTAAATCTTTCAAAAGGGGAGATTTTAAGGTGAATATTTGGACCAGTAAGAGAGAATGAGATGTGTAGCAAGGTATATATTGAAGGATGTTATAGAGAAAATAAAGATCTTGACTGAGTTTCCTACGTTAAATTCAAGAGACTAAGTGGGTTGGACACATGCAGAAGACCCTTTGAGCCATATACCAAAAGAAGCCCTGATTGCTGACTTCACTGATGGTCGACCAGGTGTGAGACCCAAGTTTAAATGGGAGGAGGGTGTACAAGAAGATGCTGCCAGACTTCTCCCGTGTCACAACTGGAAGCTGATTGTACAGAATTGAACAATTTGGAAGCAAAAATTTTGGGAGGCCAAGACTCGACTCTAGTGCCGTAGGATGGATGGATGGATCATGTTTAATTACGGGTACATATGAAATTTTGTTTGCATACTTAAAGACTGCCATGATGAATATTCTGGCACATTCAAAACAATCACCCCCTTGTATGGACAGGGAGGATCTGACTTGCAGGGGAGCAGGAAGTGGCATTCTCATGAGGTTCTCAATGACTTAGTCATGTACAGTAAGACATGTGTGATGTGTTGGTTTTGGAGTGGCTCAGGAATTGCATGACAGGGTTTTCTGTGCCTGACTGAGGTTTTTCCATGCTTTTCCCTCAGTCATAAGGCAAATGCCAGGGTATAGCTCGCAAAGATGGGGCACGGTCTGCACTCTTCACAATTAGGTTGTTAATTGTGTTGTTCTGTTGTTATTGTGTTGTTCTTGTTGTTAATTGTGTTATATGTACTGTTTGTATGTAAATGTGTACTGTAGTACTGCCACTGGATGTCAACCCAATAGCAGTTAACAAATATATATCATATCATATAATTATGCATGTAACAGGGAAACAGTAAACACTCAGAAAGTAATGCAGTTTGTAGTCATGAAGAAGTTTTGGTTCCAGCCAGAATACTGAATATTTGTAATTAAAATCATTCCGAGGACAGGCAGAGAAGTCGCAGTGTTCGCAGTACAGGAGTTTGAAATATTGCATAACGTGCCAGCAGTTCATCATGGAACTTGAGAGATGCTGTAGTTATCATTCGGGCCACCCTGATTGTGATTCTTCGTGGTGTTGTTCAGTTTCTCCCTATCTTTCTCATCCTAATTTTCATTTGGACTCGAAGCGTATTCTAGGGGAAGATGTTCAGTGCTCTTGAGGATGAGGAAGTGATGGAGCGGTGACCGCTGCGCCCAGACAATCCGGGTGACTGGATTCACGCCAAGCGTATCTTGCAATCCATTCATCCATTCCGTGAAAGAAAGCGGCAAACATTCCTAAGTACGCATTAGTCTCGCCTCCCACAGCGCTGTCGCCCACAAGTGTTAGGTGTATCGGTCGTCCCGTGAACTTCCCCACTCGCGTCGAGGGCGGGCCGTTTTGGAAATCGTACTCTCATTTGTCTCTTAGATGGAGGCATTACGTTCCTCCGAAACCTCGGAACAAACGCAGCTCACTACAAAGGTAAAAATCGGAAAGACAACCTAATGATAGGCCTGACGCTGTACAGGAATGTGGTGTGTCCGTCGTCAAAGTTGATGGCACTGGGTCTGAGGTGCTAAATCTGTAGTGTGACTGTAGCGGGTCGTAAGGAATTTGTTCACATCAGCGTCAGCTCGAACCCTGTTCGCTCAGCCTTGAATATGGAGGCAGCATGCCACTCTGAAAAGTAGTGTTCAGCTTGTATAGCTACGTGGACGCGATGTACACTTAGACGACTGCAATCCGGACAGTGACGATATTGATTGCTTTCCATTCGGTCAATATTACAAGTATTTTCCTCCGCCACACAAGGTCGAACAATCGGCTGCTGGTTCTATTAACAGTCCGGTGTGTCATGTTATTCCTGAAGGAGCCGTGTGAAGACTGTGACGGAGTTCGTCAGGCCGTACGTGGGGTGATCAGTTTGTATCGTCATGTGCATCAGGACCAGTGAAATATGACAGATGACAGAAGAGTGCGTTTGGAAAACAGGCACACTACTACGTGAGCAGTACTCCATATGGAGTACAGCTGTCACTAAGGAGCCAATGTCAAGATTTCCTGCCTATTCTGTGATGGACAAGCACGTGTTAACACGTGAAGTAGATTGCTGTGTTAGTGTCAAGTGCAGCTATATGCGTTAATTGGTTGTACGTATTTCACGTGTGTTGAGATATTTAACCCTTTCAAGCTAAAATTAACCAGAACTGTATATAAATATTCAGTCCGTACCGTGCAGTAAACACTCTCCGTCTTGGTTATGAAAAGCAGTCAGTTAATTTAAAAACTCATATAACACCAACAGATTCCTTATTCTGTAATTGATGCGTACAGTGTTTTATATAACTTCATGTTTCGGCTCTATTATCTCGCCATCTTCTGGGAACCGACACCAGACACCAACATTTCCTGAAACATCGAGCAATAAAATATGCCACAATAAACATACATTGTTGTGATATGAACATTGCAGAATGTTACTTCATCATAATGCACGGATTAAATGCTGTAAAAGTGGTAAACGCTCAACAAACAAGAATTATCCATCATTACAAAAAAAAAATCCAAGGAGAAGTTATTTGGAACTAACGCAGCGATATGGTTCAGTGAAGTGTGCAAATTCAACAATTTAACGCATAAATATGTCCAGATTAAAGTTAAAGGAAACAATGCACACAGCACGCAAATGAAGAGTGCAACAGGAGATATAGAATAAATCACGAATTATAGTTTCTCCTGGAGGAAAAAAAAACTGTGGCTTAAAGAACAACTATATAAACCCCTTCTTAAAAATGCTACCTACTGGCAAAATATGTGACCTTTACACTTACGCACTGTTGGTGTCACAACATATGTATGTTTATTGTGGCATATTTTATTGTTGGATGTTTCAAAGAAATGTTGATGTCAGCTCCCTGTAGATGGCGATGCAATAGCGCCGAAACATGTAGGAGCTATGTAAAGGATAGAACGTGTAAGTTATAGAATCGTGCATTTGTTGGTGTTGTACAAGTTTTTTTGCTTCATCATAATACACAGAATGAGCAATGCAAAACCAGTCAGTTAATGCTGTATAGGGAAATAATCGCTGTTTGTTCTGAGATCCACACAAAACACACAAATACAGCTGTGTGGGCAGAACGTAGAATTGTGAATGTTAAACTGGTGGTACATATAGTGACCACTTGACTTGACAGGGTTAACCAGGAGATGAAATTACCTTTCAGGCGTAAGTAGACCCTCAAGGTCAGCGTAAATGACCGACCGATGTTATAAAGTAAATTATCATGATGCGGGTTCGCAAATTCGTTCTGACGTACGTCGTTCAGAACAACGTAGATTATCGGAAATGTCTTCTGTTAAATTCGCTCTGGAATGCATCCACCCGCATCTACGCCCACTTCCAGTACTTCCCAAGCCCAGTTACCTTGTCTTGATTCATTGTTTATGATCACCCCGCCACTTTACCCTAGAAGTCGAAAGAGCGTTGTCAATAACCGTGCGAATGGTGAGCTAGACTGCTGCACCTCACTTAAGATACTATCGGCAGGTTCTTGAAGACAAACAGAAAATCAGCGATGTGAATTTGTACGAGCGGTTCAGGGTAGCAATGACGATAGACTGGCCCCACGTCTCGACATTACACGCCACGTTGGCCTGGCACTGGGTGGAATTGAGTTGCGATAGTTCAGTATTTATTGTAAGTGCAATTAAGTCCCAGGAATTGCCTGTCCTTGAAGAGATTCGAACACCAGGCTTTCTCTTACCTTACTCTTATTCTTACTGAAGGATATTTTCTTATTCGTTCACAATCAAATTCTGGGGGGGGGGACTTTGATTTAGGTGATAGCCTGGTAAGAAAGTTAGGTTAAGCGGTATCTCGGGGAGCTTCCTGCTCTAGGTTTATTGTTGTTTTCCTCAGTCCCCAATGCAGGAATAATAGAGGTGTCCCGTTTATCGTGTTCTTGAGCACGGCAGCGTTTTTGCATAGAAATCCTAGGCGACCCGTGACAGCTGCCGTGGTTAGCGCAGCGATAAAAGAGACGATCTGTATTTTAAAATAAAGCCGGCTGCTCCACAGTTTTGCTGCCTCCTCATTCTGCCCTGGAAGTAACCTGTGCAGTTTGTGCGGCCTGTCGTCCAAGGCGCACTGCATGGTGCTTCAAGCGTGTCTTACCAAAAACCGTAAAAAAACTGTTATTATTTCGCAAACGTAATACTTGTTACATTATGCAAAATCCTTATTTTATCTGACAGTTATCGAAAAGTGAGTTTTCTGCCAGACTACATGGCGCCACTTCTCAGAAGACGGAATTTTTCATAGATACTGTTATGAGAAACTCAAATCTCACTCTCCCCATTAGCTGAGACCCATTTAGATCACCTATTGCATGTTCCTCCCAGAGAAAAGTTGGGCGCTTTCGCAAGACCCATCATGGGGTCCACATTGAACATCTTGTCTGTCACTGGACAGACATCATGAAGTGTTATATTGATAACAAAACCTAATGATAGTAATTAAATTTTACAGTGTGTCCCTGAGCACAGTGACTGCATCTTATAAGAAATCCTATGTCTGCTGAGACATATGTGATACGTGTAGTGCTCTGGGACACGTTGTGTGACATGTCTGTAACTGTGAACAATGTCACTCCAGTAAATTAAATTGTGTGATGTAAAAGTCTTCTGGGATGTGATGCCGTGTTTATATGTGACCCAGTGTTCCAAAGAATCATAGTGCATTCATCCTCACTGTGAAGCAGTTAAAGAATAGTTCTTATAGTTGCCCAGTGACCTTGCAACTTTCATACTCCGAAATTGTGGGTTTCCAATTCTCTGTCTGTTTTCAGCATGGGATGCCAGAGCAGCTGGAATTGCAGCAGCTTGTAGAAACTGGTAGCAGCAGGCAAGATGATGTGGAAAGGGGTACTGGAGGTCGTGCCGTTATGGTGGCTAGCAGATGCCGTCCCTGCCCTTACCTGGGACTTCTTCTGGCTACTCTGTCATCTCTCTTCTTCTCGCTCTGTTCGGTGATAGTGAAATGGCTGGTGGATGTGCATCCCATGGAACTGGCTGCATGTCGTTTTGTAGGTGTCCTTCTGCCGGCTGTACCCATCGTCCTTTGGCGCAAGGAACCCGCGTTTCCACGAGGCAGACGAATAATGCTCCTTCTGCGTTCATTTGTTGGCACCACTGGCCTCATGCTTAGCTTCTACGCCTTCCGTCACATGCCTCTGGCTGATGCCTCGGTAACTTTGTTTCTTTTTGTGATTTGAGGTTCCATGCCTTGGTTACTGTCAATAATGACCTTTAGGTTTTGGTACTGAAATTGGTTTACTGACAGTACGTACACATAGTTTATATTGAATTTGGAACATTCTAGATTTAACTGTTTATAAATTATAAAATGAGTGGCTGCTTCATCACCTGTTACTATTTTTTAAACTTATAATTAAGTATTCCAGTATGAAGTTGCAAGAATGTGTAAAAATGAGGGAACTGAAAGTGCCACATCAACTGCCTCCCTCTGTACCTTTGTGTGTGCAAATGTCCTAGCATATTAAGTTGAAGCATAAACACTAAAATAGATGCAAATTCTGAATGATACAAATTTATATTGTGTCAAGATCTAAACATGGAAAACCCAAAGTTGGATACTATGTAAAGGGGTGGACTTGTTTCTGTCCATGACATATAGGCATGTAGGAGAAGTAGAGGTATAGCTCCACTCATTCTTAACCTTGGCACTAGGTAGAGGTGAGCTGTAAATTTTATTGCCTGTCCAATTTATCTGGAGGGAAAGAAATCCCACTATCGACTGAACAAGAGAATGGATGTGCTCCAAAACTGGTGAAGGTATTTTTTGGCGAGAAGGATCTATATTCCCTGGTAATCGAACCCCACATTGTCCAGTCAGTAGCCTTTTCACTATACTACCAGAACTATCCCAGCTCTGACTACGTTGTAATGTTACTGAATTCTAGAACAATATCATGATAATTGTTACCAATTAATAGTGTGGAAATGAATTTGAGCAGTCGGTAGCAACTTAATTCGTAGAAGAGAGGCACATGATGATCTTCTTGGGAGCTTTCGCAACACTGGGAAAAGTGACTATTATCGTCATGTCCATACGTCCATCCTCATGGAACAATTCTGCTGCCACTGAATGGGTTTGCATGAAATTTTATACTGGGGGCTTTTACTGAAATATATTGAGAAAATTCACACTTGGTTATGATTGGAGAACATACCCGGCATTTCACTTGAAGACCTAAGTACGTTGTTACTGATATGTCACTGAATTATTTCTGTAATGAGAAACATTACAGATAACAGTTTTAGAAAATTTCGGAACACATTTTATGTCAAATTCACTTGTTTCGCAGATCATGCTTTTTGCGAGACGACTATGGAACTCACTGCAGAGCCTGGCAGGCCATAAAATAATATAGCATAAAAAAGGCACTATTTACAGGCTGGGGAAATAAGACAGTAGTGCAGATATTGAGTTGTAATATTTACTTCATTGTATCCAGGAGTGTGAACTTGGGTGTGGGTTGTGAATGTGCCTGTAAATTGTGTACAAATTTTGCTTGAAAGTCAGAAATTACAAAATATTTCGACAAGCTAAAACTTTGACATTATATGTGACTTATAACATTCTTGAAAGAGTTATTAACACCCTGTAATAGTAACAGTGGAAGAGGCAAGGCTGCACTCAAGCTTAACCTTGGCACTAGATGGAGGTCAGTGGTTGATTCTACTCTGTGGCAGCTGTACCCCCTCAGTTATCTGTTAAATAGGAGTCTGGATAGGCTCTGGGGCCAGTCTGGACGTTTTTGGAGAAGAGAAAGTCTCTTGCTCCTGCAGGCAGTTGAATGCTGGACTGTCTGGCCCATAGTGTAGTCACTGCACTGACTGAGCTATTCCAGCTCCTGTACTTAGTGTTTGTGTTGTCATTATATGCATTTGGATGTTTTAAAGGTTAAGAGTAAGTTATCCTTGTGCACACCACTAAGGCATATTGGGAAGTGGAGGTATTGCTCTACTCAGTCCTGAACTTGGCATTGATAGAGGTGAGGGTCAGCTTCACCCCCAGGCCACTTTATCCCTGGGGAAAGATCACCTGCTGCCCATTGTGTAAGATGCTGGGTGGGCCCCAGAGCCGGCCTTTCCACTTTGGAAAAGACATAAACCTGTTGTCCCTGCTAGGAACTGGAACATGATTTGTCAGTTGTGCAGCTAAGAACCTAGTCACTACACCAACTACATACAAATGTGCAGCTCTTTAGTCCTGTGCTCCATATACTTACAGCATATTTACTGTCAGAGATAGATATTGTTAATGGTTTATATTTAACATGGGAACTTTAAGAAAAAAAGTACCAAATTTTGACCACTTATCTCAATCTCTCACCATTTGAATTCATAGCATGTGCGGGGTAACTTTGTTTTTGGTTACATGTACCATATATTTATTGTTGAAATCACAAGCTAGAAATGTGTACTAAATAAGATTATATGGTTGTTAATAAGTATGATGACCTTTCAGTCATTTCATATCTTCATTTCACTCTCTTTCAGAAGCCCATTAAAATACTTTTTGCTCCTTTGTTGGTTGGTGGGGACTGCGGTAGCACAGTGGTTAGGGCGCTGTGCTACAAATCAGAATGTCACTGGTCGGTGGATTTTTAATTGACATAAAATCCTTCTGATTGCACTATGGCCCTGGGGTGACTCAGCTTCTAACAGTTGAGTAGCAGGAGTATTTCCTGGGGGTAAAGGCGGCCGGTGCCTAAGGCTGACAACCTACCAACATCCTGTGCCATTGTCACGAAATCTGGGAGCCTTAACTTCCTGGAACCCTCTGGGCCAGTCCAGTCCTTTAATGGGACTGCTGTACCTTTTACATTTTGTTGGTAGTAAGACCTAAGTGTTTCACCATTTTTGACAGAAATTTTCTTTTTTCACATGACTTCCATTGAACAGTAATAGAGTACATGAACAAGAACAAAAAAATATTCAAACAAAATATCTTTCTTTGCATTCTTGGGGTTTTCTCTGTTTGGGATAGTAGAGAAATTTTTGTGATAAAGGCAGGTTTTCATATAATCCTTGTACCATTTTAGGCATATGACACTATAAGACAGAAGTGATGAGCATTATTTTTATGCATGAATAACACAGAATTCTTTTGTCAACATAATTGTGATGTCTCTTTGTTTATTATTTACAAACTGCTTTTGTTTCAGGTTGTCGTGTTCAGTGTTCCAGTATTTGTGGCAATATTTGCACGACTCTTCCTGAAGGAACCATGTGGTTTCTTCAATGTAATCAGTGTATGCCTCACATTGGTTGGTGTTGTGCTCATTACACGCCCACCTCTTCTGTTTGGTCACAGCATTCCTGCACTTGCTTCCTCTCCAGATGATGAACAGGATAGTGACATCTGGGGTGCTGTTGCTGCCTTCTCTGCAACCCTGTTTGGAGCCAATGCATACGTCCTTCTGCGTGCACTGAAAGGTTTACACTTCTCTGTCATTATGGCCAACTTTGGCTCGTTTGCTCTAGTTCAGACATTGTTGGTAACATGGGCACTAGGAGCACTGTGCATTCCACGCTGTGGACTTGACAGGCTACTCGTTGTGGCACTGGCTCTTTTCAGTTTTGGTGGGCAGATTTTGCTGACGCTGGCCCTTCAGCTAGAGCAGGCAGGCCCGGTGGCAATAGCACGGTCTGCTGACATAGTGTTTGCATTCATATGGCAGGTGCTGTTTTTTGAAGAAGTGCCTAACAGATACAGTATTGGTGGAGCAATCCTTGTCACTAGCTCAGTGGTACTGACTGGTTTACGCAAATGGGCTCTTGCCCTGCCTGAGTCTTCACCTGTTAAGAGAACTCTGGGTGTACTAGGGAGGTGAAGGGAGGTATGATAGGGTGAGGATGCAAGTAGTCTTGGCAGTTCACAAAGGATTATTGTTAACATGTTTTGAAGCACATGGAATGTTGATATTATTATTGTTGTTATTTACTCTTAATATTGTTAGGTGTCATGGCTGCCTGCTGCTGTCATGATTCTTGGCCATTTAATGTGGAGGGCTGTCAGTGGGTTTTTACTGTGTCACATTTGCAGTTTCTTCATGTCTGATTTATGTTAATGAATGGTAAATGTAAATTAAATCCAAAGTTCAGTTTCTGAGTTATTCACTGGCAGTGATGTTTCATTTTCTGTGACAGTATGTAATCCCATCACTTTCAATAACCTGGTCTGGATGGGTGCCAGAATGCTATATGGCAGCTGCTGGCCAAGTCAGGAAATATAATTGGAATGCCAAGCGACGTGCATGTACATTACTTTTTCAGCATGTAAACATCTGAATGCTATACCAGTATGTTATGATTTTCTAAATGCCAAACCAGGTGTTTTACCATCAGGAAAAACATTATAAAATTCAGGTGACACCTGTATTATGCTCAGATCAGTAAGTGTATCCCAAGGAGTTCCATCATGCACAACACCATTTATTACTTAGGTGACTATTTTCAGCCAATTTTTTTGGGCATCATTAGACCTTAATACCAGAACCCAATGAAGAAACTATTAAAATTATATGTGTTAGTCAAACACACATCCAAATGTTCACAAGAACGTAAAAAAAAAAAAATTTGCAATTGAATAATTTGAATAATTTCTTTCATGGGTTGTGGTATACAAGTCTGATGATGGCCTGAAAAGTGGGCCGAAACCATGTTGTGCATGACTGAACTCCTTTGGATACATCTATCATAAAACATATTTGGTGTGTGTATGTGTGTGTGTGTGTGTGTGAGGCAACTGGCTTGACAAATTTTAAATTATGTGAATACTAGTAATATACTGTACTATACTGGGGCTGGGTAGTGTGGTCGGTATAGTGACTGGCTATGGGCTGGATGGTCTGGGGATCGAATCCCGGGGGGGGGGGGGGGAGTTTTTCCCCCACTCTCCCACCCCCCCCGGGGGGC
>Ga0123352_10015921_pt1 | contig 11973 bp, 8 predicted proteins | sample TergutLab28metaG_FD_89700 | JGI IMG/M metagenome (GOLD analysis project Ga0123352, IMG submission 89700) | Labiotermes labralis P1 segment gut microbial communities from Petit-Saut dam, French Guiana - Lab288 P1 | ecosystem: Host-associated > Arthropoda: Insects > Digestive system > Gut ...
ACCCATTGTACAGGAGGCTGGGTGGGCCACAGGGCCGGTTTGGACGGGCAGAAAATCTCGTCCCCACCGGGATTCGATCCCGGACCGTCCAACCCGTAGTCAGTCGCTATAGTGACTGAGCTACCCGGCCCACACACACACACACACATATATATATATATATTATATATGTGTTCCCTTTTATTTATTTCTATGATTATGGCTCAGAATGCGCCGAAAGAGTTGGAGATACAGTAATACAAAATAACAAGATGCATAAAACCTAATGGTGCATTTAGTTGGATTATAATAAATAATGAGCACATATCTAATTTATTATTGGGACACCCTGCTCCGTGGAACTAGAATTTTCATACTATCCTACCTATAGTATCGGGATGATAGTTGCCCATGGATCACCGGTATTGAACGACGAAAATACGGTATAGTGAGTGTGCTCACACGGAACAGAGACCGTTATTCGAAATTTCAAAGCTGGGACTGGTAAATTTACAATGAAAATCAGTCATGACGCTGACCATGAGCTCTCTGTGTATGACGTTCTGCTTCAGAAGATTTGAAACTGAAGCCCCCCCCCCCCCCGGCCACACACAATTTAGTGTCTGCAGTCCGTCCGACCGTCCATCCTCCGCAACACGGAATACTAATTTATACTAACATTGGAGATGAGCGAAGTTTGACAGACAGTATCATGTATAGCGGGGAGGTTTGAAGGGTAGGCTCTGAATATGTCACTTTTGTGCACACGGATACGAACGGACTTATTCAATTGACGTTTCTAACGTCCGACTCAGATTCTGACCCACAGCGAAACGCTGTGGAGATTTTCCTTCTTTTGCAGTTTTAAAAACCCAAGTGGACGGTGTGAATTCTGAACCAACCACGGCATTGGTAACAATTTGACTGCATTAACTGTGGAGAAGAGCTCTCTTTGAAATCCTAATGGCTGTTCAGCGAGTAAAGGAATTTATAACCTCTTATGCAAATTGAAAATGAATTTGTACACAAAAGCCTGTCACTGGGCTTATTCTAAAAAGTTTGAATTGAGTTCACACCCTCTCATATTACGACTTTATAATTAATTTTAATATTATCCTCCCATCTAATCTTGGGTCTTCCAATTGATGTCTTTCCCTATCTTATCAAACAAGTGCGTCGTCAAATTACAGTGATACCTCGGCTAGCGAGTGACCCTGCTAATGAATTTTTCGGCTAACGAAGATTTTTTTCGTTTTTTTTCGGACTTGGCTAACGAATATGGCTTCGGCTAACGAATGTTTTAGTGGATGCGCGCGCTAACATAAAGCAGCAAACATGAACGGTCGGGCCATTCCTGGAGCTTATCTTTTCCGTCTGTATTTGTGTGACAAAGAAATGAGCTGAATAAATTTTGAAAATTTGGAAGAAGAATAGTAAAAACGTTGTGCACATATTTTTAGTTTAATACAGTAGTATAAAGTGTATAATATATTTCCAGTATAATAGTGTAAAGATCGTCAATTTTTCATTCTACTTTCCATTCTCCTTCATCCAACTGGGTAGCTGTTCATCTCAGCCTTTGGTGAGTTTTTGCCCTTTTATAGTGTGCTTTTTACTATTTTATAAAACTTATCTTTAAATAGTGGGCAGCATCCAGAAACAATTAAACGATTTTCTATAGAAACCTACGGGAAATCACTTTTCGGCTAACGAAGATTTCGGCTAAAGAATGTGATTCCGGAACGAATTATCTTCGTTAGCCGAGGTATCACTGTATACACAAAAAGATAAAAGTTGCATATTATTATCTTGTTCTTGCCTACCAGTTTAACAGGTTGTTTCTCCCTTTAAGGATTTTCGACTAGAAATGTGTCTGTATCAGTACTTCATGTCTCTAGTCAAGTTAATCCTTCGGGTACTCATCATTTTTTCCGCCGCTCAAAGTGGAATGTAGAATGGGACGCGTCGTGACGTTTGTGCGTATTGATTTCCAGGTCCGACTGTTCCCAGGCAATGTAATAACAATGATTTGTCAATGAAAAAGTAATTAATTGCAGCATACAAACAGTGCAGATCCAATGAACGCAATGCGATGTTAGTTGATTGATTTGTAGGTTGTTGCTTGATTCGTTCAGTGGAAGGACATGAAGAGAAGCGAGCATGATAGTGACATGCGGCTAGCTGTTGTGAATGCGGTAATGAACCTGTGGGTTAATAATGGGCGCTATATATGTTGACTGAACGCCTTGATTCTATTTAGGCAGTTACATGTGAGTACTCTGTCGCAGTCTATTAGAACAAGACGAGAGCGTACATAACCTACAACGTCACACTGACGCGCGTTCGTGTAACTATTGTTGCAGTGTAATCACAATAAGTGTTGCGTATTGTGAGTGTGTTTGTAACCTTAGGCATTCAGCATGCAATACGTATGCGTCATATTGTCATCTGTGGCCTACCCAGCTCTACGATATTTGTCCACATTATCTCATAAACGGCACGATTTAAAAAAATAAATAAAAACAGTTATTGAACATGAAATGTGTTTTGATTTTCTCTAAAACTTTTTTCTTAAACATTTCTCACTCTAAGAAGAATTGAGAGAGATACGATTTAAAAATATTATATTGGTCTTCTTTTAAATTACCCGTTATTCTTGCTAGATTTTAATGAAACCTGAAATTTGTCGACAGATTTTGGAAAAATGCCGAAATATCAAATTTCATATAAATCCGCCCAGTAGGAGCCGGCTTGTTCCATGCGGACAAAGGGACGGACAGACGAACAGACAGCCAAACAGTCATGACGAAACTAGCATTTGATTAGTGTCAATATTTTAGGACTTGCTGAGAGCAGAAATTCAAATTTTTTAGATTAAATTATTTATTTTTCCGCCAATTTTGCCGCCCCTTGGACTGTGTTCCCCGCAGGTGCCTCATCACTCGCCCCAGCCTTGCTACTCCCTTGACTGTGTACCCGTTCTCTGGGGGTATTCTATAGATGGAGTATCCTGTTACTTTGTTACCGGCAAAAGGAAGAATTTTCACAACGAAAACAATAATGTACATGATCTTGGTAGCGACAATTGAGCTCTGATCTTTTGAACGGGGTTTATACTTCGAACTGATAACTTAACGGCCTTTCTTAAGGGCTTTGAACGAATCTACTAACATTTTTTACGTGGTTATATGCATAGCAACAACATCAAAGAAGCACGGTGTATTTTGAAGCAATGTGTCACAAATCATCTGTCGCGAAACCTTGAAATATGATTGAAAATAAGTGCCTGTAATCTAGTATATAAATTCCTTTCTGAACGTCCTTCATTTTGTTATATTGGTACCCATGTTTCGGACTACACGACATCACGTCCCTGAAGATCGCATCCATAAGCATTTTTTTTACGTGATAAAACGTCTTTGAACCATCTTTAATTGTCGAGTAGGTACAGTACCAAAGATAGCGAGAAGTTTGCGACTTTGAGCCCAGAGGTTATTTAATTGCAGAAGTTAGAATCTTGTCATGTGTATGTGTATGTGCCATTTCCTAAAATTTAGGGGCGTTACTGCATTTCGTGGAGTTTTCAACCCGCAGTCTTCCAGGCATAGAAGCACCCATAATTTGTCTTTGGGGGAGGGGGGTGAACTTGTGGTTATATGTAATTTATATTTGATTAAAAAGAACTTTGTTATGAAAATCGTGTCAAAATCTCCGAGTCGACAATTAGTTAGGTTAAAGGGAAATTTAGAGCGAACTGAAAGAATCTCCACATATTCCTAATATTTTCATTATATCTTTCAATATTTCAAAGTACGAGTCAAAAGTCGATTTCAGTGGCTGATTGAGGCTGAAGCTTAAATCACGTAAAAGTTTTAATGCCATCGTGTCTACAAAATCTGTGTTTTTTTAAAGTTTCGTTCTGTGGAGGCTGCAGTCCTACAGCTCCCCCCTCCCCCTTCATCCTTTTGATGTGCCAGTGCTTCCGGGCACAAGTTCCCTTCAACCCGATTAGTATTCAGTAAGACGGCAGTCAACGATCAAACTGTCCTCAAACCCTCTCCCCTTCGACACACACATACAAGAAAATTTGACCACGGGAATTGACCGAGGAGATTTCTTCAACTCACATACTACCGGAAAGAAACAGACCTACTGAACGTGACCAGAAAGACTGGACAGATAATGTTTCTGTTCGAACTAGTAGGAAGAAAGAAGTATTATGATGTTGATGTTACCGTTGAGATGTGTAAACTAAAAGTCTCCTCTGGTTGTACAAAGACACTGTTGTAAAAGTTAAAAAAAAAAAAACAAAACAGAAAAGTTACAGTCGTGACATAAGTTAACAAGAGTACGTAAAATGAAGGGGAACAAACTCCTTGAATTGACTCTGATGTGCTGGTTACTTGATATTCTCATATTCCAGAAGCAAAAGTTTGAAATCACGTCACGGTTTTGAGCAATGTGTGTAGAATCCTGAGACATGGCAGCACTTCTCATTCTTTTGATTATGCTTTCGGGGCACATTCGAAAAACTGCGAAAATCGACTTTAGCTTCGTCTTACCTGTCTGTCTGTCTGTCTGTCCGCATGGGACTTCTCTGCTCCCACGGGAGGGATTTTCGTGCAATTTGATATCCGAGTATTTTTTCGAAAATCTGTAGAGAATTTTCAAGTTTCATTAAAATCTGACAGTAATAACGAGTACTTTACATGAAGACCTATGTAAATTTATGATCTCACTGAATTCTTCTTAGAATGAGAAATGTTTGACATAAGACTGTTAATGAGATAATGTGGCAAAATATTGTAGAACTGGACAGGCCAGAGACGACTATATAATATGGTGCCTGCGCTTTGCGTGCTTGGTAAATAAGAATAGAAACACACACTCAGAATATGTATTACTTATTGCCTTTCCATGGCAACAATGGCTAAAAGAACGTGCTGGAAGGAATGGAGGAGAGTTTTATTGGACATCATTGTCTACAAGGGATTCTTGAGTTTGAAGAGGAGGAGGAGGAAGAGGAGAAGAGGGGCATGAGGAAGAGAAGGAGGGGAAGGATGTAGAGGAACAGGATGAGAAGGTGGAGAAAAGAAGAAAAAGAAGGCCATGCTTTTTGTAGTTAGCAGGCCTAGAATAGGCCATATGAGTGTAATGGAAATTCGGTATCTTACCTTTAATTACAGATCAGTACTCAAGGTTCAGTACTGCATCGCACAAGATCCATTTGGATACGGTGCATAAATTGAAACCCTTTTCTCAAAATCGGGTTTAACGGTACTGTCTGATTTAATCATACACCTATCAGGTTTTCTGCCTGTTCTCTTAGGTTGTTCTTCCTCCTTTCTTAGTCTGACTTCTTCTACCTACTCATTGTAGGTGTCGAGGGTTATTGTTGCATCTGACCACACTCAATGACACACACACACACACACACACACGATATGACTCCTCTGGATGAGTGATCGGGCCGTCGCGGAGGCGTCTACCTGACAACACACAACACTCACAGGCAGACATCCATGCCACCAGAGGGATTCAAATCCGCAATCCCAGCAAGCGAGCGGCCGCAGACCTACACCTTAAACCGCGCTAGCACTGGTATCAATCCCCTTCAGTTTCGCTAGGAAAAATAGTATAGACTTTCTCAATTTCAATACGCAATGGATGTCCCACATATTCTACGCAATCCGTCATGATTTAATCACTCTTACCGTGTTTCATGAAGAGTAACAGTCATTAAACTCTTTATTATGCATTTCTCTTTAGCCTTCTGTTACTTTCTGTCTCTTTCTCAGTCCCAAATATTCCCCTCAGCGCCCTGTTTTTGAAGATCTTGAAACTAATATTATTTATTCGTTCCATGCACTGCGGCTGTAATCACCCACATAACCTATAAATGCACACAATTTATGTAAAATGACAAATCATCATTACACATGAACTCTCCTACATTTTTCAGCATTAAATCACCATCCTCAAGAAGACACGACACCAGTCCATTACACAAAACTCTCCTACACGAACGCATCAATACAAGGCTCAAATTATGTATATAACATGCAAGTATATGTGGGTGAGTCAAATGAAAACCTTAAATATTTTTTTATTTTTATCATGGACGATATGGTGTGCTGATCCATGACTCATATCCAGATATGCGGCTATTTCATTCACTGTTTAGCGGCGAATTTCCTTCTCGATGACTTCAACTGCTGCAGTGGCCTGTGGTGTCACTACTCGGTGTGCCTGACCAGGTTAGAGGAGAATCTGTTACAGAACTAATGCCGTTCATGAACTTCCTAGTCCACTTCTACATTTGCTGCAGTGACAGACATGCATCACCATACTGAACTTTCATTCTCGATGAATTTCGATGGGTTTCACCCCTTCACTACTTAAAAAACGGATGAGAGAACACTGTACTTCTTTGGTGCATGTCGCAAGCGGGGCCGCCATCTTTACACTACTACTGCACCGTCGTGTTGCATTCCTGCATCGTACTGCCACCTGTTGACCACTCTTCAAACCATGAGTATCATTTGCGTATTGGACCGTGCATCATCTTGATATTAACGTCTGAAACATGTTGAGCAATATATAATAAAACAAGTGTCATCTAGTTGGTCAACCTTTATTCAAACATGAGTATCATTGTTGTAAATTTTCAAGACAATCGAGCTGTGTTTAGATTTTTATCACTCTTTTAAGATTTGCATTTGACTCTCCCTCGTACACTGTGCGGTCCAAAGGTTTTAGGAGTGATTTTTTAAAAAGAAGACACATGAGTACGACACATACCTTTTTTTTTATTCAAAATAAGCTCCATTGGCATATATATACAGGCTTTTACACGGTCGTACAATTTCTGAAAAAGCTGTCGAAAATTCCTCTTTTGGACCTTCTTTAATTCATCAGTTACGGATTCTTGGACCTCAGCAACATCCGCAAAGCGGAGTCCTTTTAACTTCATTTTCAACCTGGGGAACAGAAAATAGTCTGGCGGAGATAAATGTGGGGAGTACGGGGGTTATAAGGGGTTGTAACACTTTTTTGGGGTGAAAAATTGGCAAACAATTGCAACTTTGTGGACGGGCGCAATGTCGTGCAAAAAAAAAAAATCTCGACAGCAGAACGCAGTTGGATGAATCCGCTGAATGCGTTTCAGAAGGCGACCCTTTACTCCTTTATAAAATTCTGCATTAACTGTTTTTCCCTCTGGTACGAACTATTTGTGGCCTACGTACTGAGAGTCGAAGAAAGGTTATGAATATGATCTTGATGCGGGACCTTTGGCATTTCAGTTTCAACGTCCGAGGGGATTTCTCAGAAACCCATTGAGAACTCTGTTGCTTTGTTTCGGGGTCATAGGCAAAACAGCAGGTCTCATCTCCCGTAATAATTTTGTTAAAAAAAAATCGACCATCGCTATAATGTCTTGGCAAAATGTGACTCGATCTTCCCTTTGCTAAGGTGTCAAGGAGTGTGGAACAAACCGGGCACACAACTTTCTCTTTCCCAAACCCTCTTTCATAATCTGAAGAACTACAATCTTGGGGATGTTCAAAGATTCTGCTATCACTCTTGATGCGATTCGACGGTCATTTTTGACCAAATCAGCAACAGCAGCAATGTTTACCTCAGTTCGAGTCCATTTTGGACGGCCACTTCTCTCGTCATCATCTACCAGCTCCTTTCCGTCTCGAAATCGAGAATACCGCCTAAAAAGTTTAATCGGTTCAGAGACTCATTCCCATAATCTTTTTGAACCAATACTAGAGTTTCTGTCGCATATAGACCGGTTTTGAAACAAAATTTTATGGCAACTCTCTTTTCATTTCCGCCATCCATGACGTATAAAGAAAACTGACTTTACAAGAAAAGTTATAACTCGTACACTGTCGAAGATAGAACAAACGAAACTCGGCGTGCGAACGGATGTTGGTTGATAGTACTCAGTGGGTTCGTCGATAGATCACTCTAGTTCTGTTATTTAAAAAAAAAACAGTCCTAAAACTTAAGGATCGCACTGTGTATAGATATCCACGTGAGAATCTAAGGTAACTTTATTCTAATTTAACATTAATTTAACCCTCTTGCAGGACTTGACTTTTCGATATTAGATGTCATTGTTCATATCTTCTTCTTCTTCTTCTTCTTCTTCTTCTTCTTCCATTGGCACTACAGCCCACTGAGGGCTTTGGTCTATCGAACAATGTCCTTCCATTTTTTCCTATCTGCTACCAACTCTCTCCATCTTCTCACTCCCAGCACTTGAAGATATCTTTCTACTTCCTCTTTCCATCTTTTCCTGGGTCTTCTCCTTCTTCACGTCCCTTCCAGTTCTTGAGTGAAGAGCTTTGTGGGCATCCTCCATTCTCTCTAGGTGACCTAACCAGCTAATCCTTTGCCCTTTTATCCACTTTACTGTATTTTCTCCTTTGCTGTCAATGTGCGTATAACCACATAATACATAAACAGTGGCACATCAATGAATTTCATTGACGAATATGCCATATCACACTCTATTTTCAACACACACACAGACACATATATATGTCAAAATAGCTGTCATTACTTATTTTTAACGTTGAATAGAGAGTGGACCTACTAGTGTTATATTCCTTCGTATTATGTCTCCCTGAGGATGGCGATCTATCACTGAAACATACAGGAGAGTTCACATATACGGACGATTTGTGATTTTGTATCAAATGTGTGCATTTGTTGGTGTACGAGGGTGATCTTGAATCTGTTTTCTTCCCTTGGCGAGGCAGAGAGAGAACCGTTTATGATATCCTCCTTTTATTTCAATATATTGAGTAGCCTATATAGCTCAGTCGGCATAGTGAATAGGCTATGTGCATGAAGACCGAAAGCGCGTATCTCGACTCCCGGAAGGGGGGGGGGGAAAGATTTTTTTTTCTTCTTCTTTAAAGCTTCCAAGCAGGCTGTGGTATTTAACTGGCCCCTTAAACAACGGGTGCCCGGGGCCTTTTCTCGGGGTCAAACGGCACAAGCGTGAAGCTAACTATTCAGCCTTATTAATACCGATTAAGAATGCGTGGAGCTATACGTTCATTCTCCCCGTATACCTCCATGGCGTGTCGCTCAGTGCAGCACCGTGATATGTTTATTTCGGCGTGTTCCTAATATAGTTTGGCTGTAGTACAGTGCAGTGTTTTTCTTCTTGCACTGTTCGCCCTATCTAAACTACTGTGAGTACAGTGCTAATTGTACAAAATCTGGCCAGTCACCTCACTGTTCTCATGACGTGTGATGTGAGGCATGCCAATTACTATTCCTTGCCAGGCTCTGATACCGGGTGTTTCTAAATAATGTGTTACGGTAGGGGAGCTACAGGACATCAAGCGACGTTGAGGAGGTCCACCTAACGTGTCCTCCCCCCCTCCTCCCGTGGCGCTGCGGCCCAGTGCGGGCCATGACCTCCTCATTCATGACATTTCTAGATCACACACAACGACCCACCACAATCAGTAGGACTCCTCTGGACGAGCGATCAGCTCGTCGCTGAGATCTCTACCTGGTAACACAATACTGACAAGAGACAGATATCCATGCCCTCGACGGATTTCGAACCCACAATCCCAGCAGGCGAGCGGCCGCAGACCTACGCCTTAGACCGCGCGGCAACTGGGACTGGCACCTAATGCGTTATTGGATCGTCGTCTTTCTAGGCTTGTAAGTGAGAAGAATCCGTTTGGAGCTTTTGACGGGTTACAGATTGTCTTCAGTTTTGTGGGATTTGAGGTTCCCACGGTAATGAAGGTGAAATATGCTGTCCACTGGAACGGGACACTGAAATTTTAAAAATTTTCCCTGAAGATGGAGGCAGAAAGTCCTTCAGAAACAGTACAATTCTACCAAGAACAAACCATAACATCCCAGAAGCCAGCATTATTTTCTTCCTGAGTCATGTTTTCCAACTCAGGCAGTTTCAAATTTTCAAAAGCGTCCACTTAAATCTCGCAAGTCTTAGGAAAGAAAGGCCGTAGTGTAAAGTAGCATTAAAATGCCTAATTACACTTTCCTTCTTCTGTGTCGATTAATTTCTTATGTTTCAAACTGATTCCTAATTGTTTATTTCGAATCTCTACAATATTCTGTGCAGTACTGGTTCTGTTAGTCGGCGTAGCGACTTTCTACAGGCCGGAAGATTCGGGATTTGGAGCCGGTGGGGACAGGAAATTTATTTTATCCACACCCGTTCCGACCAACCTTCGGGTCCACGCATTCTCCTGTAAAATGTTTATCGGTTACCTATCCTGGAGTTAAGGCGTACAGGGTGTTGAATTTATTACCCACCCCCTTCTATCGCCTAGGTTAAGAACGGCTAGAGCTACTCGCCCCTCCCTTCTCTGTGCCTCCAATGGAATATTACGGGGCGACCTTTATCTTTACGGACTTTGTATATTTTATATGCTGATGACTTGTTCCACATCCTCCCCTCATTCTGGAAGACTTTTGGACTTACGGTATGTACGTATGTACTTAAGTATCTATGTATTTCTGTAATTACGCGTACATGGGGCTTACATTTTCTTACAATTAACAGCAGGCCTGAACGTGTCTCTTTTACGTTTGCTGTGTGATTAGTCAGTGTTTGCATGGAACTATTTAGATATATTTCGTGGTCAGTTTACACTGTGCATATTCTTCAGGGTAAAAGTTTCAGAGGATCGTGACTATTGAAGCAGCGCCTGTAAAACCTTGTTTAGATTATATGCTAAATCCTGATGTCAGAGATGTTGCCGAATCAGACTGCACACCGTCTTTTATTTAATGAAGATGCAAACTTAAGATTAGTGCAGTATTACGTCTACAGTAAAGAACTATGCTTTCAAAGTTATAGATAATATTATGCATAGAATTTCAATTTTAGTTCACTTATCTCAATAAGTAGTATCAAGTCAGCCAAATATCATGTGTGTCAGGATGGCCGAGCGGTCTAAGGCGCTGCGTTCAGGTCGCAGTCCACTTCTGTGGGCGTGGGTTCGAATCCCACTTCTGACAACTTTTTTTTTTTCTTCCACATAATTTATTCAAGAAAGATCACATTTTAAACGACTATGCTTAGATTTTTAAAGTCTGGTGATAGTGACTTTTTGTCTTGGGGCAATAATGACATTTAGTCTTGACTCCTGTTGTGTACGCCAGAAGCTGGTTTGAGTGGCCATTGATGAATATCGACATCGTCCCTTCGGCGCTTTACATCTGTCGTGTAAGAATATTTCAGAAGGGACGACTGATGAATGGTGTTTCCACCCTTGGCGGAGACAAAAGATTTATCTTTTCTCCCCAACGTTCAGACCGACTGTGGGACCCAATCTGTCTCCTAATCAGTGGTTGCTAGGTTTTATTGCAAAGTACCGTCATACACAACAACTGAATATCAGTTGTAGTTTTACAACTGGTTAATCAGGCTACATGTTTCGACCGTTTTATCCGGCCATCATCAGGCCTACAGAATAAAATTGTCAATTAAGGTACATTCGTTAACTCTACCAATGGGATCCCATTGTTTACACTGGACCTTTAAGTGCATTTAAAATCTTATGTTAGCGGTTAAAATACTATTGGATACAAAAACAGATATAAAACTATATACATTTTTTTAACTTTCCTTGTAGGGGTGGACGTAAGTAGCCGTGGTATTACTTATCGCACAAGCACGAACATAACATAGCATATAAAATAGGAGTGCAGTATTCTTGAACCATAAAATGTTAAGAAACTAACCAAGAGCCATTAATCTAGTGTGAATGATCGCCCTAAGTACGCTTTATAAATTCTACGCAACTAAGTGATACCAAAGCTACTTACGTCCACCCCTACAAGGAAAGTTAAAATATACAGGGTGTTTCAAAAAGAACTTTACAACTTTGAAAGCGTATAGAAATTTATACAGAGGACATACACAACGTTTTGAACTGTCAAAATGTAGCAAAACACACCGAGTTTTACCTCGGATAG
>Ga0123352_10015922_pt1 | contig 11973 bp, 7 predicted proteins | sample TergutLab28metaG_FD_89700 | JGI IMG/M metagenome (GOLD analysis project Ga0123352, IMG submission 89700) | Labiotermes labralis P1 segment gut microbial communities from Petit-Saut dam, French Guiana - Lab288 P1 | ecosystem: Host-associated > Arthropoda: Insects > Digestive system > Gut ...
GCGCACCGGTCAGTACGGGGTGCATCTCGACGGTGCCCAGCACCAAACGGGGCCGGGGCACGGCGAGTTCGGCCAGTTCGGACTGGATCAGGGCGCGCAGCGGCTCGCCGCCGGCGACCGTCACGTTGCCGGCCAGCACGATCAGCTCGGGGTCCAGCAGCGAGACGATCGAGGCCAGGCCCACCGCGTGCCCGGTGGCGCAGCGGGCCAGCAGTTCGAGGTACGCGGCGCGGTCGACGCCGTCCTGCTCCGCGCCCTCCTGATGGACCGCGGCGGCCCTGCAGAGCAGCGCGGTCGCGGCGTCCGGCAGGCTGCCCGCGGGGACCTCCAGGCCCAGCTCGCGGGCGGTGCGCAGCACGGCGTTGCAGCCGGCCAGCTCCTGGAAGCCGCCGTTGTTGGCCTTGGTGACGTTGCGGACCAGCGGGGTGCCGGGCACCGGCAGGAAGCCGACCTCGCCGGCGCCGCCGGTCCAGCCGCGGTGCAGCCGGCCGCCGAGGACGATCGCGGCACCCAGGCCCTCCTCGTTCCACAGCATGACGAAGTCGTCGTGGCCGCGGGCGGCGCCGATGCGCTGCTCGGCGACCGCGGCCAGGTTCACGTCGTTGTCGTACTCCAGCGGCATCGGCAGGGCGGCGGCCAGCTCGTCCAGCAGCGCGGGGGAGTGCCAGCCGGGCAGGTGGCTGGCGTAGCGCAGCCGGCCGGTGCTCGGGTCGAAGGCGCCCGGGGTGCCGATGACGATCCGGTGCAGGTCGGTCCGGGCGAGCCCGGCGGCCTTCACCGCGCCGTCCACCGCCTGGACGACGTGCTCGACGGCGCTGCCGGCCTTGCGGTGCGGGGTGGGCAGCCGGAACGCGCCGACCGTGCGGCCGGTGATGTCCGCGACCGCGGCCCTGATCCGCTCGGTGTTGACGTCCAGGCCGGCCACGTGGGCGGCGGCCGGGTTCACCGAGTACAGCTGGGCGTTGGGGCCGGGCCTGCCGGCGGTGGTGCCGGTCGCCAGGACCAGTCCCGCGGCCTCCAGCCGGGCCAGCAGCTGGGACGCGGTGGGCTTCGACAGGCCGGTGAGCTTGCCGATCCGGGTCCGGGAGAGCGTGCCGTGCTCCAGGAGGAGATCGAGTGCGGCGCGGTCGTTCATGGCGCGCAGTACGCGCGGCGTTCCAGGGGTGCCAGCCATGCGCGCCATCCTCCCTCAGTTCACTGTTAGGAAACTTTCCTATTGGCGAAAGTCAAGGTAGGCCCGCTGTCAGCGGAGCGTCAAGGGGGGTCGGCGGTCCCTCGCCCAAGTCGTTACCAACCACGGCACGGGCACGGACCGGCAGGCATGCGCACGGCCCCCGGCAGCACAAGCGTGCCAGGGGCCGTGCGGGAGGAACAGAGGGCGTGCGGGGCGGACAGCCGCCGTGCGCGGCTGCCGGGCGTCAGCTCCGGTCGGGGCCGTCGGACTGCGCCTGCGGCGGGACGGCGGGGGCGGCCGGCGCGGCCGCGGGAGCCTGAGCCGCCGGGGCCGGGGACTGGGCGGTCGCCGTTTGGGCCGGGGGCTGGGCCGGGGGCTGGGCCGGGGTCCGGCCGGCGGCCTCGGCGCCGGAGGACGCGCCGGCCGCCGGCGACTCGGCCGGCTCCGCGGGGGCGGACGGCTCCACGGTCGCGTCGACCACGGCCGCGGCACCGCCGACGGTCTCCACGCCGGCCTGGTCGAACGCGTGCTTGATCCGCCAGCGCAGCTCGCGGCCGACCGCGGCCGCCTGCCCCGGCATCGTCTTGGCCTGTGCCCGGACCACCACCGAGTCCGAGGCCACCGACTCCAGGCCGAGCAGCTTCACCGGCTCCCAGAGACGCTCGTCCCAGGGGTCCTCCTTGGCCATGGCCTCGGCCGTCGCGATGATCAGCCCCTCGATCCGCCGCAGGTCCTCGTGCGCGGCCACCTGGACGTCCACCACGGCGGTCGCCCAGCCCTGGCTCAGGTTGCCGATCCGCTTGACCTCGCCGTTGCGGACGTACCAGATCTCGCCGCCGTCGCCGCGCAGCTTCGTCACGCGCAGCCCCACCTCGACCACGGTGCCGGAGGCCACGCCCGCGTCGATCACGTCGCCGACGCCGTACTGGTCCTCCAGGATCATGAAGACGCCGGACAGGAAGTCGGTGACCAGGTTCTTCGCGCCGAAACCGATCGCCACGCCCGCCACGCCGGCGCTGGCCAGCAGCGGTGCCAGGTCGATCTTCAGCACCGACAGCACCGACAGGGCCGCGGTGCCCAGGATCAGGAACGACGCGACGCTGCGCAGCACCGAGCCGATCGCCTCGCTGCGCTGGCGGCGCCGCTCGGCGTTGACCAGCAGCCCGCCCAGCGTGGTGTTGGCGGCGGCCTCCGCCCCCCGGTTCATCCGGTCGATGAGCCGGCTGATCGTACGCCGCACCACGGTCCGCAGCACCACGGCGATCACCACGATCACCAGGATGCGCAGTCCGGCGTTCAGCCAGCCGGCCCAGTTGTCGTCCACCCAGCTGCTGGCCTGGGCGGCGCTGTGGGGCATGGCGTCGAGGGGCGCGGCCGCACGGGGAGTCGGCGAGGACACGTTCGGGAACCTCCGTCGGGGATCGAAGCCTCCAATCTAGCCGCCGACCGATGCCGTCTCGTTGCGCTGTTCGAGGGGCGGAACCGCCGCGAGCAGGGGAGTAAAGGAGTGTGAGCCGGCATTGAAGGAGGGGAGTGTGGTCCAAAACACCCTCGGTCCGTTACCCGGGCATGGTGGCGCGGCGGCCCGCCTTCCGGAGAGACTGAGACAGATCGTCCCGGCGCGAGCCACGCGTCGCCGGCGTTAAAGGAGGCATCCGTGCCGCATGTCCTGGTCCTGAACGCCTCGTACGAGCCACTCGGTGTCGTACCGCTGAGGCGCGCGCTCGTCCTCGTGCTCAACAACAAGGCTGTGTGCCTGGAGGAATCCGGCGCGTACCTGCACAGCGAGACCCAGGCGCTGCCCGCGCCGAGTGTCGTGAAACTCACCAAATTCGTGCGAGTCCCCTTTCGGGGCACCGTGCCGCTCACCCGGCGAGCCCTCTTCGCCCGGGACGGCGGCAAGTGCGCGTACTGCGGAGCCGCCGCCACCAGCGTCGACCACGTCATCCCGCGCAGCCGCGGCGGTCAGCACGCCTGGGACAACGTGGTGGCCGCCTGCAGACGCTGCAACCACGTCAAGGCGGACCGCCACGTCGCCGAGCTCGGCTGGCGCCTGCGCCATCAACCGGCCCCGCCCACCGGCCTGGCCTGGCGGATCATCGGGACCGGTCATAGGGACCCGCGCTGGCTGCCATACCTGCAGCCTTTCGGCGCGGACGACGCCCTGGCCCGGATCGACGGCATATCAGCCTGAGATCCGGGCTTCAGCTTTTTCCGGCCCCTCCCCTGGCCCGCGGACGCGCGGGCCAGGGGGTCCCTTTTCCCTGCCCGGCGTCCTCCTTCACGGCCCCCTCCGCACCGGCCTCCCGCAGGGAGCGGCGCCCCGAGATCGATCAACGTGCCCCTACGAACTCGCGGTGGTCGACGGGTCGTGGGTGGTGAAGACGCACTTGGAGTCGACGCTGATGAACATGGATGCGTTGCCGTGGGAAACCCCGACTCCCAGCCACCAGGAAGAGTGCGCCTCGGTGGCACCGACTCGGGTGCTGTGCGCGACGGGTATGTCCGGTAGGTAGCCCTGCTCCGTGAAGTGTGCTCGTGCCGCGTCCATCACGGCCTTGGACCGCGCCACGGGAACGTCCAGGGTCAGGACGTAGCGGTAGTCGAAGCGGTGCTGGCCGGGTGTCTCGGTGGTGCACTGCTCCCATTTGCTGAGTGCGACCGATGTGCCGGCGGAGCCGACGACCGGGCGGAGCGCGTCGAGGGTCTGCTGGGTGAGCGTGCGTGCTTTCCGTTCCGCGGAGGGGGGCGAGACGTCACCGTGCTTGAGCACGCTTCCGCACCCGGTCACGACCAGTGTCGCCGCCACCGCGATTGTCCTCATCGTGCGCTCACGCTTGCCCATGGATCCCCTCAATCGAAGAGGTCGGTCACCGTGTTGACGGCGTTCTTCCCGCCCGCATTGCGGTGACGAGAGCGGCGCTCGGCGACTGCATGTCGGATGGGTCCACTTCAAGTGGCTGACCTGGCCGCGGAATTGCCTCGAATGAAGAGGGTGACACAACGTCACCGTATGTGTCGTGGAGGCCAGTTGAATGGAGCGGGCGGGATCTCTCGCCTGGGGGCGGGCGGGGGGCTAGGGTCGGGGGCCACGGTCCGGAGGGCCGGGGTCGGGAGTGGGAGACGGACGCGGGACGGGGGCGGCGGCGTGGGCGATCTGGTGGTCACCGAGGCCGACTTGCAGGCACTCGGCAGCGCCCTCGCCACGGCGCTCGGCGATCTCGAGGCACTCCAGGGCGCCCTGCGGCGCATGGACGTGAGCTGCGTCGGTGCGGCGCCGCTGATCGAGGCGGAGAAGACGTTCACCAGCACCAGGCGCGCGGACCTGACCGCGCTCGGCTCGGCCGTCACCGAGCGCCGGCACGAGGTCGCGCAGGTCGCGCCGACCATGCGCACCACGGACCACCGCGTGGCGAGCCACGCGCAGCATCAGGCGGACTGACGGAGACCGGGGGAGATCGCCATGGGTGCCTCGTCCTACCCGACACTGGGCTTCGACCCCTGCCCCGGCGACCCCGACGAGGTGGCCTCGCTCGCCGCCCGCTGGCAGGACGCGGCGCTGCTGTCCACCGAGGCCGCGCTGCGGCTCGACGCGACCGACGACGTGCAGGCGCGGTGGCAGGGCGACGCCGCGGAGGCGTTCCGGTCGGGGCTCGGCGCCCAGCGCGTCATGCTCGGCAAACTCCGCGCCTCCTACGAGCACAACGCGGATGTGCTGACCAGGTGGGCGGGCCGGCTCAGGGACTTCCAGGCCGAGGCCGCCGCGCTGGAGCAGCAGGCCGCCGGACTCGACGAGCAGCGCCGCCGCCGGCCCGCACCCGGGACACCCGACCCCGCCGACACCCCGGGCGCCCCCGGCACCACCGACCTGCAGTCCCGCATGTCCGGGATCAACGCCCAGGCAGGCCAGTTACAGGAGCGCTACCTGGAAGCGGCCCGCGCGCTGGCCCGCGAGGTGGACGGCCTGCTGCACCTGCCGGCCGGCGGCAGCGGCTGGTACGGCCGGGGCGTCGACACCGCGCACGCCTCCTCCCTGCTGGCGGCGCAGGCCGGCCGCAAGGGCGGCCCGATGCCCGTCGACCCCGCGCTGCGCGTCCTGTGGTGGAAGGGCCTGAGCCCCGACGAGCAGGCCGCCGTGGCGGCCGACTACTGCGACGCCGGCATCGACGTGACCCTCGGCCTGCCCGCCGACGTCGCCGACCAGCTGAACCGGCTGCGGCTGCAGGCGGAGGTGGCGCAGCCGGACTGCCCGCAGCGGCTGAAGCGGCTGTGGGAGCTGGTGTCGGACCCCACCAGGCCGCAGGCGTACCTGCTCGGCTTCGACGACGTGGGCAGCGGCCACGTCGCGGTGTCCTACGGCAACCCGGACCTGGCCGCCAACACCGCGGTGTACGTGCCCGGTACGGGGTCGAACCTCGACGGCGCCCCCGGCGACCTCAACCGCGCGCTCACCCTCTACAACGCGGCCAACCGCCGGCAGCCCGGCTCCACCGCGTCGATCTACTGGCTCGGCTACGACGCCCCGACGTGGAGCGTCCCCGGGCCCGCCTCGCAGAGCTTCGCCGACGCGGGCGCGCCCCGTCTCGCCGCGTTCGTCAACTCCCTTGCCGCGAACCACCAGGGCCAGGGCCATCTGACGGTGATCGGCCACAGCTACGGCTCCACGCTCGTCGGCGACGCGGTCGCGCACGCCGGGATGAAGGCCGACGACGTGATCTTCGTCGGCTCGCCGGGCGTCACCGTCGACAGGGCCGACCAGTTGGGCCTCGACCCGAGCCATGTGTGGTCCAGCAAGGCCAAGTTCGACCCGGTGCCGCAGATCGCCGCGCCGCTGAACCCGCTGGACTGGCTCGACGACCACAGCGACCGGTTCGGCAACGACCCGACGTCGTCGGCGTTCGGCGGCCGCACCTTCGACTCCGGCGACGGCAGTTCGGTGGCGCACGCCCACAGCGAGTACTGGGACCAGGGCCCGTCGCTGGACAACATGACCCGCATCGTGACCGGCCGCACCGGCGAGGTCACCGCGATGCCGCACGAGGACAGGCTCGGGGCCCTGCCGAACCTCGCGGACCTGGCCGTCCCGTCCGCCGCCGTCCCGAACATCGGTGGCGCGGCCCTGCAGAACCTCGGCCACCAGGTGGGGGGACACTGGGGACGGCCGCTGGAGGACGCCGGCGACTCCCTGCACGCCTTCGCGCAGGCCCAGAACGACCTGCTGGGCGCGGGCGGCAACCTCCTGCACGGCGACGTCGACGGTGCCGTGCACGGCGTGCAGGACATCGGCGCCGACCTGAAGGACAGTGGAGAGAACGCCCTCCGGGCCGTGTCCGAACTCTTCGAGTGAATGGGACAGATGAGTCGACGTGAACACACGGCGAAACGCGCCGCGGCCGCTGCCCTCGTGGCACTGGCGGCGGCCGGCTGCTCAGGAGGCCTCACGGTGAACGGCGGCAACGTCACGCCCGACTCGGTGGAGCAGAAGGCGCACACGCTCACCCGGCAGACGCTGGACGCGATCCGGCCGGCGATCGGCGCCGCCGCGCACACCGGCGCCGACCGCGGCCGGTGGGAGGCGTGCACCACCGAGACGCCCGGCCAGCACCGCTTCCAGTACACCTACACGGTGGACATGGCGGTCCCCGAGAGCGCGTCCGCCGCCGTCATGACGGCGGCCCGGGCCCACTTCACCGAGATGGGCTACCTGCTGGACCCCTCCGACGGGACCGGCCGGCGCGCCGGGGCGACCCTCCCCAAGTCGACGTGGACGGTCCGCCTGGGCGTGAAGGACGCCTCGACGACCGTCATCGAGACCGGCTCGGACTGCGTGTTCACCACCCACGACCCGCACGCCGGCGCCAACTAGCCCTAAAACGGGGGCGGAACGGCCGGGCGCGGCTCCAACCGGCTCCAGTAAGCGAGCGGAACGGCCGGGCACGGCCCCAACTACGCACCGGGAAACCGCGGAACAGCGCCGCGGGCGTCAGCCCGTCACCGCGTACGCCTGCATCGCGTACAGCGAATACCCGTACTTCGTGGCCCGTTTGACGCCCTGCATCCGCAGGAACCGGGTGCCGGTCGTGCTGCCGTCCAGCCACACCTCCTCGCGCCCGCCGTCGCCGTCGGCGACCACCGCCGCGGTCTGCCAGGTCACGCCGTCCGCGGAGGTCTGGATCTCGTAGGAGGCGGCGTACGCGTCCTGCCAGTCGAGGACCACGCGCCCGATCCGGGCCGGGGCCGCCAGCCGGACCTCCACCCACGCGTCGTCCTCGGCGGGCGAGGACCAGCGGGTGGTCGGGTCGCCGTCGGTCACGGCCCCGGCCGGGAAGTCCGGGGTCTCGTCGCCCGAGGAGAACGCGGTGCCGCTGCGCAGCAGGTCGGGGCCGCCGGTCGGGGCGTGCGCCCGTACCGTGACCTGCCGTTCGACGGTACGGCCGCCCACCGTGAAGCGGACCGGCACGGTGTAGGAGCCGGGCGCGGTGCCGGGGGCGACGGCGATCCGCAGCGGCACCGCGGCCGAAGCGCCGCGGCGCAGCACCCGGGGGGCGGGCGCGGTCACGGTGATGCCGGCCGGCGCCTTGCCCGGGGTGACCGCCGCCTTGAGATCACGCGGGAGCCTGGGGGTGACGGTCGCGGTGACCGTGACGGCCGGGCCGCCGGCCGAGGCGTCCACGTCGGTGCCGCCGGTGGTGACCCGCGGCGCCTCCCCGAACCACGGCACGACCCCGCGAACCCCCGCGGCGTCCGACAGCCGCACCGCGTCGGCCATCACGCCCGCGGGCAGTTCGGTCCAGCCGTCGGAGGCGAGGTCGCCGATGCGGCGCCACGCGCCGCCGCCCGCGCCGGGCACGTGCACCTCGACGGAGACCGGGGGCGGGGGTGTCGGCCTGCCGTCGCTGACCTCGGCGGGTGGGACGGCTGCGTCGGGCGGTCCCGCGGGGAAGCGGTCGTCGGAGGCGGGCCGCTGCCGCGGAACGCCGGGCTGCGCGGCAACCGTGACGGTGTCGAGCAGCCGCGCGCCCGCGAAGCGCACGGTCAGCGGGCCGGCGTCGGCCGCGCTGGTCAGGTCCCCGTCGACGGCGGCCCGCGCGTGCGGCCCGCCGTCGGCGGTCAGGGCCGCCGAGCCGCTGACGGTCACCGCGAACTCCCTTACGGTCACCGGCCCGTCCTGCGCCGCGGTGGCCCGCAGCCGGACCTCGCGGGCGCGGGTGCCGGCGGGCAGGGTCGCGGTGATCACCGAACGGTCGTGGTAGGCACCGATCTTCCGCCAGCCCGTGCCGTCGTCCCCGGCGACCTCCAGGACCGCGTCGTGCAGGAAGTCGTCCGAGCCGCTGCCGTCGCCCATGGTGATGCGCACCGAGCTGACCGGCCGGGCCGAGCCCAGGTCCACGCCGAAGGAGTCGTCGGGCTGCGGCGGCGCGCTGGAGGACCAGGCGGTGGACTCCTTGCCGTCGACCATCGCCGACGGGTCGGTGCCGCGCCCGGAGGCCATCGTGGTGGTCCCGGTCCGGCCGTCGGCACGCAGCCCGAGCCACCCGTCGCCGTCGTCGACGGCCCGGTCCAGGAAGGCGTCGAGGGTCCCGCCGCCGACCTGCGCCGAGGTGCCCTGGGCGGTCAGCGAGGACCGGACGGTGTCGAGGTCGCGGCGTGCCTGCCAGGCGCGGGCGCCGTCGCCGCCGGCCTGCGCGACCAGCATGTCCACGGCGTGCTCGCCGGCCGTGCCGTACTGCGCCAGCCGGTCGAGCCAGGGCCGCACCTCGTCGCCGAACGTCCCGCCGGCCAGCGGCGCGAGCGAGGCGGGCGCCGTGCGCATCACGGTGAAGGCGGACCGCAGGCTCTGCGCGGCGGTCCGCAGCGCCGCGGGATCGGCCGGGGCGGCGTCCAGCGCCGTCCAGAACTGCCGTACCAGCGGCTGGAGATACGCGGACTCCGCGCCGTCCTGGCTGCCGGTGCCGGAGCCCCCGGCGGTGCCGTCCGTGCTCCTGGTGCCGCCCGCGGTGCCGGTGCTGCCGCTGCTGCCGCTGCTGCTCGTGCCCCCGCCGCCGTTGCCGCTTCCGCTGCCGCCCGCCGCCTGGGCGTCGCCGCCGTTCAGCGCCGACGACTGCTCGTTGCCGGCGAGCGCGCCGAGCGCCGCCCGCGCCTTCGGGTCGGGACCCGCCAGGTCGTCGATCGCGGCCTGCCAGGACGCCTGCGGATCGTAGGCATCCGGGTTCCAGGCGAAGTCGGCGGCGGTGAACAGCGGGATGCGGGAGGCCGCCGGCTGCTGCATCGCGCTGGCCAGCACGCCGTCGGAGACCGTCGCGACGGCGGGCTCCCGGCCGGTGTAGGGGCCGAGGAACAGGCGCTCGGGCGCGAAGTCGTTGACGGGGTAGTTGTCGACGGTGAGCAGCGGGTGCCGCAACGCGGCCTTGGCGCCCGCCACTTGCTCGCCGGTGATCTGCCGGGGCAGCACGCCGACACCCGTCCACGCGACGTCGATCCCCCCGGCGAGCGCGCCCGCCAGCGCCGTCCGGTACGGGGTGGTGCCGTCCTGGTAGAACTCGGTGGGCAGCAGCGACAGTTCGGGGGCCGCGGCACCGTACGTCGCCTGCAGGTGGTCGGCGACGGCGTTGGCCACCTGGGCCTGCGCGCGGGCGGCGGCGTCCGGGCCCGAGCCGAACCGCGCCGCGTCCCGGCCGCAGTGCCACTCGCTGTAACTGACGTCCTGGAACTGGAGTTGGAACGCCCGGACGCCCAGGGCCCACATCGCGTCCAGCTTGCGCTCCAGGGCGCGCTGGTCGTCCGGCGAGCTGAAGCACATCGCCTGGCCCGGGGCCACCGCCCAGGCGACGGTGACGTGGTCCTGCGCGGCCCTGGCGGTCAGCTCCCGGAACTCCGCGCGCTGGCGCGCCGGATAGGGCTCGCGCCACTGCGCCTGGCGGTAGGGGTCGTCCCCGGGCGCGTACAGGTAGCGGTTCTGCTTGGTGCGGGCCATGAAGTCGAGTTGGGCCAGCCGCTGCGCCTGCGTCCAGGGCACGCCGTAGAAGCTCTCCGCGGTGCCGCGCACGGGTGCGGCCGGCCAGTCCCGCACCACGACGGGGCTGAATCCGCGGTCGCCGTGCTGGGTCGTCGCGAGCTGACGCAGCGTCTGCGCGGCGTGGAACAGGCCGTCGGCGCCGGTGCCGTCGAGCGCGACCGTGCGGCCGCTGACCGCCAGCCGGTACCCGCCGTCGGGCATGTCGCCGGTGTCCGGGGCGCGCAGCGTGCGTAGCGGCCCCTGCGCCGCACTCCCGGCGTAGACGGTCAGGCCGGGCCCGGCGTTCCGGGCCCTGACGATGCTGCGGGCACCGGCGGCACGCAGCGCGTCCTGCACGACCTCCAGCGCGGACGGGTCGGCGTCGGCGTCCGCGACGAGCGTGACCTCATCGGTCACCCGGGCGAAGTCGCCCTGGACGGTGAGGCTTTGCGGCTTGGGCCAGACAGAGGGCGCGTTCCCGGTGTGCTCGGTGCCGACGGTGCCCTGCGTGGCCGCTCTGCCGGCCGTGTCGTGCCCCGGCTGTGCGGCGAGCGCGGGGGCCTGCCCGAGCCAGCCGCCGACCACGGTGGCCACGACCGCGACAGCGGAACTCCTTCGGAGCACGGTTCCCTCCGGGTGTCGCCTCACCCACGCATCGGCATCGGACCGCGAGCCCATCACCCCCGCCCCCCGCCTGTCAACGCACCAGCCGCGGGTCCTGCCTCCCGCTTCGGCCGACCGGCGCGTCGCGGCGGCACGCGCCGGGTTGTCCACAGGGCATCCGCGGCGCGGACGTGTGGCGTGCGAGGATGGCCGTCTCACCTAGCGAGAAGGAGTGGGCCACCGTGGCTGGAACGAACCTCACGCGTGAGGAGGCGCAGGAGCGTGCGCGCCTGCTCTCCGTGGACGCGTATGCGATCGAGCTGGACCTCAGCGGTGCCCAGGACGGCGGCACGTTCCGTTCCGTGACCACCGTGACCTTCGAGGCGCGTGAGGCGGGGTCCACCTTCATCGACCTGGTCGCGCCCACCGTGCGCGAGGTGGTGCTGAACGGCACCGCGCTGGACCCGGCGGAGGTCTTCGAGGACTCCCGGATCGCCCTGCGCGACCTGCCGGCCGGCCCCAGCGAGCTGCGGGTCGTCGCGGACTGCGCCTACACCAACACCGGCGAGGGCCTGCACCGCTTCGTCGACCCGGTGGACAAGCAGGCGTACCTGTACACGCAGTTCGAGGTGCCCGACGCCCGCCGGGTGTTCGCCAGCTTCGAGCAGCCCGACCTGAAGGCCACCTTCGCCTTCACCGTCAAGGCGCCCGAGGGCTGGACGGTGATCTCCAACTCGCCGACGCCCGAGCCGACCGCGGACGGCGTGTGGGTCTTCGAGCCCACCCCGCGCATCTCCACGTACATCACCGCGCTGATCGCCGGCCCCTACACCGCGGTGCACAGCACCTGGGAGGGCGACGGCCGCAGCGTGCCGCTGGCCATCTACTGCCGGCCCTCGCTGGCCGAGCACCTGGACGCCGACGAGATCTTCGCCGTCACCCGCCAGGGCTTCGACTGGTTCGAGGAGAAGTTCGACTACGCCTACCCGTTCGCCAAGTACGACCAGCTTTTCGTACCGGAGTTCAACGCCGGCGCGATGGAGAACGCGGGCGCGGTGACGATCCGCGACCAGTACGTGTTCCGCTCCAAGGTGACCGACGCCGCCTACGAGGTGCGGGCCGAGACGATCCTGCACGAGCTGGCCCACATGTGGTTCGGCGACCTGGTCACCATGGAGTGGTGGAACGACCTGTGGCTGAA
>Ga0123352_10015923_pt1 | contig 11973 bp, 10 predicted proteins | sample TergutLab28metaG_FD_89700 | JGI IMG/M metagenome (GOLD analysis project Ga0123352, IMG submission 89700) | Labiotermes labralis P1 segment gut microbial communities from Petit-Saut dam, French Guiana - Lab288 P1 | ecosystem: Host-associated > Arthropoda: Insects > Digestive system > Gut ...
GCACATACTTGTCAAACCATTAAAATCACATTATCTGATTAAAATGGATTTAAAATATCTCCTACATGTTTCAATCCCTCTATGGGATCATCCTCAGGGAGCGTAAATTAGTGTAGGAATGAAATTACTAAAACAGACTGTACTTGAGGTTATCTGGTAGCATGCTGTTTTGTTTATGTTATGTCCGTCTGGTTCGGCCTGTGTTCATCCTCCGCTGTGAGTGCTGTGTCACTGTACTTGGTTGGAAGTGTGGTGCTAACGTGGTCAAAGAGTGTAAATGATGATGTACATAATATGAAGAATGGGTCCCCTACGTCACAGCCAAGAACTTACATTAATTGGAAAGAAACTTAAAATAAATGACACAAAATATAATAAGGCGCAACGCTTTGCATGCTGGATAATTATATTTACAGAGATAACCTCAGACTATGTAACAGTTATTGCTTGTTCTCTACAAAAATGGTTGTACTAACCTGCCTCAAATATTACTTCGTAGGTATGTTACCTATCTTGTGGAAAGAGGAACCTGTATATAAAAATGAGTACAGTACATTGGCGGTATGGTATTGACAGGGTCAAATCGTAGTGCACGGAGAAAAACCTTTGCAGTGCTACTTGGCTACCACAAATCCCACAAGTACTAGTTGACTGACTTGGGAATGTTCACAGGGCGTCCGGTGTGCGCAGCCGCTGGGGCAACGACACGGCCTAGGCGAAATACTGAACCGAATATGCATAAGATATGAGGTGTCGGTCCCTCACAGAGAACTGCGTTTGCATTTGTTACATAGGAGTTGGTGTGGTGTAAAGCAATGTTTTATCGCCGTCGCCGTGATGGTCTTAGCATGTTCACGGATACCGCACATGTACAATTAACCGTAATAGACGAAGTGCCACCTACCAGCGGCTTTTAATATCAATCGAGATTCGCACTATCGATATTTCAATGTGGTAATGGAATTCATTTTTAGGATTTATTAACAAATTTTAAAATGGATCTTTATGAAGTGGGATGGATCTGGCTCAGGATAGGAACAGGTGGCGGGCACTTGTCAACGCGGTAATGAACCTTCGGTTTCCACAAAATGCGGGGAAATTCTGGACTAGCTGAGAACCGGTTAGTTTCTCCAGCAGGAAGTTGCTCTATGATGCAAATAAGTTTACTATTCTAAAACCATTATCATCACTATCCAGATGTGGACTCTCATTCCCGAGTGTCGGTTTGAAAATATCCTCGCTCCCCAATTCTGCATTACAATCTCCTGAAAACATTTTCATATTATACTGAGCAAAATTTTCGAAATCCTGTAATTTCTCATAAAAACTGTCGTTCGAGTCATTATCCTCCCTTGGCATATGCACAACACCGACCTCTTATATATGAAATCTTGTCACCAATATGCTCTTATACTTGCAAATACAAATATAATTCAATAGTGTAGAAAATGTCCTCTTTCATATTGATAATTGTAGTTTCATTAACATACAAAACTTATTCTTCTACAGTTACCATTGCATTCTATTTAATTTTCACACCAATTCTGTCTGAACTAGTCACTAGGATTAAAAATTATATCAGTTCTTAATAAACAGTCAGCTTTCAGTTAACCAAACTTTGTCTTATACAGCTGAAAGACATCTGTACACAAACTCGACAACGGCACATGACAGAGAGAACAAACGAGGGACACATAAAAATAAAAATTCAAGGAGACATTGCAACAGTAAAGGAGATAATTATCAATATAAGTTTTGCCAGTTTGCAATAATGTGTGCTGTTCTAAACACCGCCTTTCCATTCCTTTATCATAACTTCACAAATATTCTGCAAAATTGTCGAGAGCATGTCACAGAACACTGCTTGTGAACTAAACGACCACGGGTCATCCATCCGAACAAATGATGCAAGCTAGTGCCGTGGCTTGTGTAGACAGCAGTCGGCTGGCACGAAATGCGAAAGAAGAATGGCGGATAGGTTAACTCAATTACAAGATACGATTAATCAGGTAGAAAGAATCGTGTTTTTTTAATATATATAATGGATTTGTTGATACATATTGTAAATGCTGTACATATGATCCTTTTTACATGCCAAGTTTTGTTTCAAAATCACGATTGTGTGGCACTGTCTGCTTTCAGGTTAAGTAGATCATTATTTACCTGTTCTCCAGCATTCTTAAGGTGGTTTTTCTCGTTGTGTTATAAGTATTAATAATTAAACAAGTTATATATCCGTCGAACACAACTTATATTCATATTTAAATAAAATCCATCTACATGCTACGGCTATTTACCAGTCATCAGACTAAGAAGGTAAAAAGATATAAACTTACGGCTGCAGTCTATATTCTCCCTAGGCAGAGATCTCTTTGCTGTTACATGTATATTTTACATTGCTATTAAACGTGCATGTAACAAGAGTGAGATATAAACCTTGAGAGAATTCCGATTACAGCTGTATATTTACCGTTTTACCTTCTTATATACAGTCTGGCAATGGCTAGTTAAATAGCCGAAACATATAACTGTATGTACATCTTAATAAAAATATGTTTGGTTCATGGGATGTAGTCGGTTCATTTTTTTATTATTTTCCAGCAAGCTGACCACTTTTGCAATAGCATAGGCATTTTGCAGCAGTATTCAACACCAAGTAAATTTCCCGGTTTTGATCGTAGTGGATCACAAACTCCACAGCAACAGCAGCAGCAGCAGCAGCAAGAAGGTTTGTTATTATCATGTTTGATTGTTGGTGTTGATTCTGATTAATTAGCTGAGAAGAGGCAAATTTGTTAACTTTGTATTAATTTCAGATTATGCTCACCTGTTTGCAACTCTGATTGCAAGATGTGCAAAAGATATCGATGTACTTATTGAGTCTTTGCCCAATGAAGACTCTTCAACTGATCTTCAGGTATTGTATGTGTTTAGTAAACACCTTTCTTGTTACAAGTGAAGATGAAGTTTGGGTGAGCCCTAAACTAAAGCATCCTGACTGAACTTAAGAAACCAAACCTGACAAGACCACTGTTTAACAAAATGTCTTGGAATATGATGTGGTTGGAAACATGAACTGTAATCGGTATTTGACCATAATACATAAAATTATTTGGTAGCCAGGCTTATTTTGTTTAATGGCATTCTCAGTTGCTAAGATTCTGTCATTGACTGCTAGATAAAACATGAATATGTTGCATTAATAGAATGATACTCATTGGATAAATCCCAGGTGCTGAGAGAAAAGCCTGTCAAGCGTGTGTCCACAAAATATCTTGCATGGACTGACCTGGGATCAAACTCACATCTCTGCAGTGATAGGACTTGTAAAATTGAGAGTGCACACATGCTGCTCTTGCTTCCCTAATATTTTGATGTAATTATGCATTTTATAGATTGCTACAAGTAGTTCTGTTATTTATATAGCAGCGTATTTTTACAAATTTGAAATTAAGAGATTGTTAAATTTACTTAAATGTAAGTCACATATACTATTACGTTCTGTTAATGGCCATCTTGCCAGGAATGAATTACATGGTGCCAGTGTCACTGCCACCTCACAAACCTGAATGTCTGCCACAAACGTCATTAATGACTTGTAAATTACAAAGTATGGCAAGATGGCCTCCAACAGCAGAATGTTAAAAAAGTTTTGTGAAAAGCAACCAACTGGTTTGTAAGTTGAAAGAATACACACAGGCATGGCGATCTCCTAAGCCTGCTTAATTTGCATAAGAGAGGACAGTAGACTGAAAATGTCAATTTAATGGAATTTACAGTTTTCCCCAAAGTTTTGTCAGTTTTCGTTTTTTGGCGTGTGAAGGTAGTGGCTGGGAGAAAGAATTGGGCATCAGCTAAACAGCATGACAAATTGATGTAGTGCCTTTCTGTGTCATGGCTTCTGTTCCTGTGTCTTGATAGTAGTTCATATCACCTCAGTAATGTGCTGTTGGAATTGTATCCATTTGTGCATGTGTACCAAAGTAAGCACACAATACAATAACGTAAAATGTCCCCAGCCATGCTTCATGCATCAGAATGTAGTATATTGAGGGCATGTATAAACTGACTGGTCTGATAGAATATAGGTTATAAATAAATGAATACTAAGACAGTTAGTCACAACTGTATTTGGACAATGTTTATTGTGTAATATGCAACATTTTCACTGTAATTATAAGCCATCATCAGGCATAGATAAAAATATGTGAGAAAAGAACACTTTGAATTAACACATTACATAGATTTAATATAAAGAAATGCCTCCATCTCAATTACTTCTGTTTTAATAAGGATATTTTAATAAATGGAATGTGAAGAATAATTTTTGAAATTAACCCTTTTTTCACCAGTATTTACTTGTCCACACAGTAACCACCATTCTGCACACACTTTTACGAATGATGGATAAGTTTCTGAAAGATGTCACAACAGAACTACACACTTTGTTTCTTCATCCAGGTCCTGATAGACTTTTCCACCTCTTCATTTGATTCATACAGGTGCTCATGTATGGCTGGTGTGGTAAGGTGGTGAGATCCAACTTCTCAATTGCCTCTTTGTGGTTCACAAGGTGTGAGGCCGAGCATTGTTATTTTGTGGCAAAATGTTCTTCTTGTGCTTCTGAACTTTTCTTAATTGTTGTTTCAAAGTTTTGAGTGTTGCAATATAGCACTCTGAGTTCATGGTGGTCCCAGCTTCAAGGAAGTCCATGTGATTAACACCATCTGCATCCCAAAAACTGTAGCCTTGGCTTTCTCTGCCCAACCCTGGGTTTTGTTACCCGTCAATGCACAGTGTGCACGTCAACACATTGCCATCATCAACAACCTGCATTTGGCAGTGAATTTAAATTGGAGACTCCTTGGCAGGCTTCCATTTCATGCACAATATCAACACCTCTTAACACAGCAACCTGCTGCCAACTGAGGTGAGAAAACAGATGCTATAGGATGTCTCGACTTATAGTGCATTAATGCTGCCATCTGTTGGCAAGTTACAAAGTTGGAAGCATTAATTTTCATTCAGTTGTACTTTCTCACCTATTTTAGTTTATAATTAAAGCTGAAACATGTTGCACATTAGACAGTCAACACAGAATGACAGTCCTTTTCATTTATCTATTTTATGTCTCAACCAAAGATTCTTCTGGGATATAACACTGCGTTGCTGTAAGGGGTTCCTGACATTTCACAGGCGGCATTATCTTTGATGTGTTGGGAACAACCTGGGCATTGTCACAGAGCCATATGCCACAAGTCTTGATTCTTTAGCAGCATGCTTTGAGAACCTCAAATCATGCAGGATACAAGTAACTTGGACAATGTGGCTAAATATTAAGCCAGTATTGATATTGGTCAGTGCAGTTTGGTGAAGAAGTTGGACTGAATTTAGAAGCAAACGTGAAAGTTTTCTCTACATGAATTTATAAAAAGAGAACTTTCTTGTTGACAACAAAAGGACTGTAACCTGAAAAAGAGAAATACTCTACTGCAGGAAATTCCATTTTTCCAAGACTCCTTCAAAGAAATCAGATAAATGGAAACGGTATTGTAAGTATGTGGGTTTGCAGTATTTGTGTTTGGCTACACAAACTTATATATAGTGTGGCTTGCAAAGGTGATAACACTTTAATTATCACGCTTTTGTGAATATAAGCCATACCTGAATTTTCAGACAAAAATATAGAAATAAAGCCTGATTTGTGAGCGACACAAGAGTTTTAACAGCAGTTTTCCATCAAGGACCAGTCAAATTTAAACACTTTTAAGTTCAAAAGGCACTCCATTAGTTGCCGTGACTTTGTGATACACCTGTATAGTCCACTGTCACATGTTGCCTGCTTGCTAGTCTTATATCTTCTTACTGCCCTGAAGCTACACTAGTTAAGACAACTTCTAATTCAGAAATAGAATTAGAAGCAGAGGAAGGAAGAAAGGTCAGGATAAACAGCAACACAACAGTAAAGCTCAGCATTGTTGTCAGGTGTTGCGATATGACACTTGCACAGTAATAGGTCGCAGGAATTGTGAATAGTATTGTGTCACTGTGAGTGATAAGTGGGCAAGGAACTTGTGGGATATCCCACATATTGTAAGTTGCCAGTAACTGATTGCACAAAAGAGTATGATAAATGTGCTGCTAGAAGACATTCATTGTCACTGAGGCTAAAGCAAGAAGGTGGTGTGGCACAAGGAAGTGTCTGCAAAATGTGTCTACAGTTGGAGTGCATTTCATGGAAGTGAATAAATCCACAAGAAAAAAATAAGTCACCATTTTGTAATTTGACGAAAATGACAGAAGTTGTAAGCAAGTGAAACTGCAGGAAAAGTGGACATTCACTTATCCCTTTGACGCCGAAAGTTGACTTAGTCGACGTGCGGTGTGATGCTGAGGAAACATCCACTAAAGTCGTTGCCCAAGAACAAGCAAAGAAATAAGTGGCCACTTACATGCAGGGTATTTTTCAGAGTACACTTGGTACGTAACTGCAGATCCAGAGGGTTAATGAATGTAACAATTATCAAACCCAACACCACGTCACTTACCAGGTCTTGCTTAGGACCAGCAACTTGCTCGAGTGCTGAAACATCGGTAATGGCACAACCTTCCAATCAGAGTCATTTAACGTCTCTGTTTCTCTTCTCCATTCTTCTTTGAAACACATGTTATACATATTAAAATATTCTGACAAGCTGCATCCTTGTTTTATAAATGCAGATATGGGGGAAAAAGCTGTAGGTTATATTTCCTAAAATATGGTAAACCTGTATTCAACAGTACAACTTACTAAGTAGCGAGAATGGAGAAGAATTCATATGAAATGCTTTTCACTAGGTTGCAAGCCTCAGGAGATTGGAACAGGACAACAAAGAAGCAGGAGAACGACTGGAAGAAGTTGTAAGGCGAGGAGAAGCTCTTTTGGAACAAATTCAGGCAGCACTTGCTGATATTGCTCAGAGTCAACTTGACATGCAGCATCTTCAGGCTGAAAATACCAACAAACAATCCAATGCAAACATCCTTACATGAACTTCATTGCTGTCAGGTCCTAATTTTAAAACCATTCCAGGTTATTGGGTTTGTTTACACATTGCTTGTACAGCAGTATGATGAAGCAGGTTGTCTTTAAACGTGATCAAATTAAACGTTTAATCTGAGATGGTTATTTTGAAACCAACTGATGACCAGTTGAGGTGAATTCAGATACTGTGACATGTAATTTAATTTCTGTCATTTAACATATAGATTTGAAAAGCAGTTGTGTCATAGGCCTGAAACAATTTTCTTTTAAAATTAGCTTAACTGTGGGAATAGCTGGTTTGTAAAACTGGATTAATTAGAATTAGAACACGAAATGAAAATTATATATTGATTTTCAGCACTGTTTCAGGATAAAAACATGCCATACTATGTGATAATTTTATCAGAAAATATTCTCTTATCCAAGTGGCAATGTTTCTGTGCTATATATGTGTATATATATATATATTTTTTACAAATATGTATTAAAAAACTGATATTTATGTGATATATTTCACAACATGTTCAGACCAAAAGCAGAATTGCTTATGATCTTGTTAAGACAAGTAAGTAACAAGATTCACATAAGTCATCCAACTTGCGATGTCTGTAAAAACTATTCAACTTAAACAAAGAAAAACAGAAGGATATGTGCAGAAATTACGGTCATCTGGGGGGAGGGGGAAGAGACTGGGACTTTATACTCTTTGCATTCTTGACTGTACACTGGGACAGATTCTATGGACTGCAATGGCGCATCAAGCTCTTAGCTAATGGGTCTAAAAAATTCACACTTCACTTGAATGGATTACATAATGTGTCCATCCTTGTGACTAAAACGAGGACGTTATCTAGCGTTCCCTTCATTTTTACATTCACACATTCTCTCACTGTACACATGATCAAGAGTACATCTATTGGCTAGGCAACAGAATAAATTTCATCTAGTTAAAAATTTAAACCACATTAATATTAATCAGCTCTTTAAATCACAGTGTAAATAAGTCTGTTAATTCCGTCTGCACATAAAGCAGAAGTACCAGGATCAATGTCATGTTCCACTGATCCAAGACTATTCACACACTCAACAACCATGTTTATATTTGTTGAATCTGCATACAATGCACTTATATCACCCAGAAAATGCATTTTATTTTTGTACATGAACAATTTCCGTTGATAACGCTGGTTTAGTTCAGTGTTCCTCGGCACTGTGGATTGCCACACAAGCATGGAATCTTCTCTTCTTCGATGGGGAATTTGTAGTCATATGTTATTTCTTCATTAACACTTATCTGTTGTTTGGAGTAAATCACTATTTTCTTTTGACCTTCAATTGTGATAATTTTGGCATAACAATTGGGCTGAAAAATAAATGAAAAGATTTTACTTGATGAAGATGCTCAGATGTTATGTAGCATATGCGAGGTATGAGAGTAGACATGAACGTGCAGCAGTATTTGTGTGTTTAGGCCTTCATTCTTCTGGGATGTTATGTGACATAGGGCATAGGTTGGCAGCTGGTTACTGACATTTTATGGCAGACTATCAGTTCCATCTCCAGGGCTCGAGCAGTCCAACTGCTTGATCCTTGAAGATAGGACTGTTAGGCAGTCCTGAAACATCAGTAACTGGCTGCTAACCTGTGCTGTGGATTCCAGAGAAGCAAAAGCCTAACTACATCACACTAGAAGCCTTGAAAACTTGCACATTATTACTGTGCTTTACACAACTAATAACTTGAAAATATGTTGTAGATACTGCCATATTCTGTAACAATATGAATAACTATATGTACACTCTGCAATGAAATGCAAGCAATTTAAGAATAAAAATCATTGAAGAAATGCAAAATGAAACACAAAATGTGTGACACTTGGCCAAGAAAAGCGTTCATTTAGAAATACAGCATGTGGAGAATTGTACTTGCCGTGATCACTTCAGACCTACTCTCATGCCTTATGTAGTGTGTGTGTGTGTGCGCATGTCCAAACAGAGACTGCGGTTTTTAAAAACTTGGATTAGAAAGAGAACACCCTTGAGTCATATATAAGATCTGTGCTTTTTATGGCACCATGGCTCAGAATGTGCACTTGTAGTCCAATACATAGGCACCAATATCTACCTTGAAGATGAAAGCAGTATGTTCCTTGAAAACAGTGGTACCTACTTTCAACAAAGAAACAACCTGCATAAACTGTGTATGACTAACATGTTTAACTGCACATTCTCAGTGTCATGCAATTCACATATGGCACTATGCTATTAAATCAAGCTCACAGTAGGCAAAAACAAAATTTTTACTGAGCTTAATTTTCTATTTAATGTACATATTTCTACCGTTTCCTTGAAATTCACACTAAATGTTTATGACATGAAACTTGACTACTTCAGTGAAACCTTTCGTGCCACAATTAAACACAGCAAACCAGAATTTAAAGGTCTCCAAAAGAATGGCAATAACTTGCCATTGGCAATATTGATGTTTAAGGTTTTGAGCATCAAACCACACCAAATTTATAATATTTGGCAGCAAACAGGTAATGCATAGACAGCTTGCTAGACTGTGCGGTGTTACTATGTGAGGCACAGCATGGTAACAACCATAAGAACTGAAGCCTGCTGCTGTGTTACCATAAATAGATGAGTTTCACTTGGTTTCCATAGAAATGAAGAACAAGTCTTCTCGAGTTAATCAGATATAGTTTATACATTTTATTTACAGCAAACATATGATTTTAAGTAATCTATTCATGAAGGCTATTTGAATGCAATGAACTGAACAGTAGCTAACCAAACAGAAAAATATTTTTTAAATTCTGAATCCTACAGAAATTATTCAACATGTTGTCTGGCAATGATCTGACATCCTTTAAGAGAAAGGAGGAACCATGGTTATGAACTGAGCCGTACAACTGTAATATGGGGCTGTTGTTCCACAGATATGGGTGGAAATTACCAATTCCTAGCAAGTAAGGGTTTTACTTACATTGCAGCTATGGTTGATGAATCGAGCAAGATTACCACACTTTGTTGCATCGATGATGGTGTCCACATCAATTCGAAATAAGTATGAGCTGCCTATGCCTGTTGCCTCATAATGCCTTTCTCGCAAGTCAGCAACTACTGGACGAATCATCTGTCCCACATACTCAATCACCATTTCATCAGCTGCTATTGGTTCCATTGCAAATAGGCCCCAGTCATGAATTGCAGACTTTGCAAACTTTAAGTGTTTCTTACGGAACTGTAAAGTAGATAAGATACATTACAAATGGTATATTGGCATGACGTCTTAAATATATATTTATGTGGCAAAACATACCAAAATATTTTCCTGAATACGAGTACAGTCAGTACTGCTATACGTGTGTTTTGTTAATGCGACCTGGCTACAACATGACGGATGAATATGTGAATGCTGCTTGTATAACACGGACATTCACATATGCATGTTGGCTATTATGTGATTTCAGTGACCAGTGTGAAGAAATAATGCCAAATATAACAACAACAACAATATAAATTACTAGCTGAAAGCATTCCCAGCTGCCCACAAGCATATCACAAAAAACTTCAACACAATCATGGAAGAAACAGAAGATACTTGACTGGCTAACCATACGAATAACTTATTTGCTGCCAAAAACCAGGAGATAGCAAGAGAGTTAGAAATTACTGAAAAATTAAGTGCATAACAACCATTTACATGACACTTAACAAAATAATAGCTAGAAGAATATCCACGCAAATGGAAGAGGAGAATTTACTGCCAGCAGAGCAAAGAGGACGTGACCCTGGAACTAGAAGGTGCAAGGATCAATTAATGTTATCAAGAGTAATATATGAGGACTGCAAGATGAGGAAAAAGAATTTAAGTATAGCCTGGATTGATTACCAGAAAGCATCTGACAGTATTCCATGTGGCTTGGTAGAAAATTCAATAGAACTGGTAGGAGCAAACAGTAAAATTGTCAGATTTTGAAAATCATCATTGGAGAAATGGAATAACAGGGCTTCAGCTAACAACAAAGCAGGAGGTAATGCATTCACAGCCCATTCAGATACGAAGAGGAATATTCCAGGCGGAATCTTTCTTGCCATTACTCTACTGTATAACACTTATCCTATTGACATATGAGCTGATCAGAACTGATTGAGGATATCAAGTACCTGGAGCTGAGAGGAAAATGTCACCATATACAGATCACTTGAAACTGCTCGGTACCAGTGAGGAAAGATTTGGAGAATGAAATACAAATTATGAAAGCAATTAGCAAAGACGTTAATATGAATTTTGGATTAGAAAAGTATGAAAAAATTTGTTTAAAACTAGGAAGGGTCCAGAGGAAAACATATGTAAGAAGCACACTGGAGAAGGATATTAAAGAATTGGGCCTGAGAAAAGTGTTAAGTATTTGGGGATAGAAGAGAGCCATGACATAGAGCATGAGATTGCAGAAAGACAAGTAGAAGAAGGAATATTTCAGGAGAATGAGACTAGTCTTGGGTACAGATTTAAGTGCAAAGAATAAAATACTAGCAACTGGATCATTAACAGTACCAGTACATAGATGTACTTTGGAATTATTAACTGGCACCAAGAACTGCAAAAACTGAATAGGAAAAAAAGGAAACTGTGAACCATCCATGGACATCATCAGCAAAAGGCTTGTATGTTGCCAGAAAACAGGGAGGACAGCACAGCAGAGAAGACAAAAGAAAGATGGTGAGGGAAGAGGATGCATGGACAGTTCCTATGTAACTTAGATGCAAAACTGGTGGATAATGAGTAGTCATACACAGGGTGTCCCAGGAGGAATGTGTCAGACTTCGGGAGAGTGTTCCTTATGTTAAGGTATACTGATATAACCCAAAACACCTATATCCAAAGTTGAACGGTTACGGAGATAATGGCCTGAGAAAAGTGGGGGCTTCTTGCGGTTCCAA
>Ga0123352_10015924_pt1 | contig 11973 bp, 5 predicted proteins | sample TergutLab28metaG_FD_89700 | JGI IMG/M metagenome (GOLD analysis project Ga0123352, IMG submission 89700) | Labiotermes labralis P1 segment gut microbial communities from Petit-Saut dam, French Guiana - Lab288 P1 | ecosystem: Host-associated > Arthropoda: Insects > Digestive system > Gut ...
AAATGGTTTGCTCTATGTATAGTTGGTGTTGATTGTTGTTGTTTTATGTAATTTCGGTCTGTGAACGTGTAACACTGCCACCGGGTTTACACCCAATTGCAGTTAAATATATCATTCATTCATTATCCTTCATTCTAATTCCGTCATTTGATGTCACTAATCCGTGAGTTCCTGCCATGGCTCAGGTAACTGGTCTCCCGCCTCTCATCGTGGAGAGGCGTGTTCGATCTCAGGTCAGTCCATGCAACATTTATGACACAATGTAGAACTAGGACAGGTTTCTGTCTGAGTTCTTCGGATTTCCCTTGTCACTATCATTCCACAAACGGTCCGTATTCATCTACCGCGGACAATATAATTTTATAAACTGACAAGCCATTAAATAAAACATCTGCCTGTCATATTTATGACCCCCACTGTTGACAAAGCGTAATTAAACAAAAACCAAAGACAATTTATTTTATGATCTTTTGGGACAAAATGGCGACGGATAAGCATAAACGTGTATAGAAAAATGTTCCATCGATGATCAGTTTAGAATAGTTTTCTGTTCTGAAAATGGAGACAGCAGATTTCTTTGAAACGTCAGTACTTTTCCACCCAATTACAGGACGTCAGAAGAGAGACCATAATTGTAATCCACAGCCTTCAGAATCTAAAATTTCTAAAAAAATAAATGTTTCTTTTAAGGGTTTTATTCGGACAACAACACACTTCATCCTTAGATCAGGGGTCGCAAACCCGCGTCTAGCCAGTTCTTTTTTTAGGAACCCCTGACTGATATTTTTATTGGAATTGTGGATCATAAATTGTGGATCATAAATTGTGGATCATAAATTGTGGATCATAAATTGTGGATCATAAATTCCAGTGCTATAAAATTTTAAGTGTAAAAATTATGATAGTTTTGGTATTGTTATTATAGTGTAAAATATTCTTAACGTTATTTATAATTTTAATGACAATAATTACTCTCTTTATTGTACACAATGAGGTTCAGCCTCTCTTTTATTTCTAAAGTTTTCGTTTGGTCCGCGTAATATTTGTATCAGACGTCTGTCTTAGGTTGATATAAAATACGCATAGAAAACCTGCATTTTAACGAAGTGACCAGTTGGTACAGTCCTGAATTAAGATTTATGACAGTCACTCAAAGCCACATATGTGTTCACTGTGAATGAACCGGCCTAGAAAAGATCTTCTTGTGTTTGAAGAAGAAATGGTGATTAACCACTGTGACGATGATCGTCGACGGTGATATTGTCCTGTATGACCTACTGAAGTATGCAGAGTGACAGCTGGACACTGTGCTTTGAAACACGTAACCAGTATTCTTAATTGTTCTAAACGGGTTTTTTCAAGGAGAGTTTTCAGTAATGTACGATTAATTACAAGCTGAAGTTTACTGTCATGTGATACAGAAGCTAAGTATTTTGTTACACCATCACTGAAGTTTCAGAAAAACATGTTGCTTCCGTGTGGAGACTATAAAAATGATGGTACCGATCTAGCAGACGAAACTACGTCGCGTCCCTGAAGACGGTAGCCCAATCTATATATTCACCACCACGAATTTCCCCAAATCACATGTAATCACTTATTTAGAGTCCTCATACTTTAGGAGGGAGCTAAGGTAATGTATTTGGCACACTCAAAATACTCTTCCTAGGTGTTCTTTGATTTCCCTCTCACGTTTGTCGTGGGGGTTTACAATGTCATACCATCGTCCACTACCACTCTTATTACTCTCTTAGATTTTCGTATGCCCAGTACAGGTGTTGAACTTAAACGAAAAATGTCTCCCCCAACAACCTTCGCGTAAATCAAAATTTGCTTATGGCATTTCTTCATTTGTCTTGAATTTTCACCGAGTAATATGCAATTAAGTTAAAATTAATACCACATGTTTTAACAGCTCCCGAATCCTGTTTTGTTCTTTTCGGACAAATAATTTAATTATTTCCAGTCATCAGCAAAAGGTAAATTAAAATTTATATAAAATCGAAAAACCGAATTTGCTGATTAAGAATGGATATATCCCTAATCGGAATACATTATAGGAAAACATTAACCGCCCTGTTTTCTTAGGCGTGACATCGTAATTCTCATCATGTCATACCGGTGCTTGAATTGTTAATGAGATTCAGGCCGATAATGTTGCACGGGTCATTCGTGACTGTCAACACATCAATAAATGAAATCACGTTCCGTCCACTACCACGTGCGATCCCCCTCTGGCGGCCTCAGAATTCTGTCCAAGGGCTATTTGTGGCTCTGTTTCCATGGCAATGCATAAGCCTAAGCTTCAAACTAAATACTAGCCTACTATCAGGTACTGAGGTTATGACTTTGTGAACTTTACTGGCGCTGTCTCAGGAAGCCTGGATATTTTAGTCTCAGGTAAGTAGAAACTTTTACACTTGATTTCTAAACGTCGTCTACGAGGAACGTTCCTTAGCCTGCTATTGAAGTAGGTCCCGTGACCCCTAAATTGGTACGGATATTCCACATTCTGGTAATGAAATATTCCTCGTGGCTCATTAACTCGCAGGTATATTCCAATTCTGGTACTAAAATATGCCTCGTGTCTCGTTAACTCGCAGGGATATTCCACATTCTGGTGCTGAAATTTGCCTAGTGTCTCATTAAACTCACAGGGATATTCCACATTCTGGTGCTGAAATAAGCCTCGTGTCTAGTTAACTCTCAGGATTATTCTATATTCTGGTACTGAAATTTGCCGTGTGTCTCATTAACTCGCAGGGATATTCCACATTCTGATACTAAAATATGCATCGTGTCTCGTTAACTAGCAAGTATATTCCACATTCTGGTACTGAAATTTGCCTTGTGTCTCATTAAACTCACAGGGATATTCCTCATTCTGGTGCTGAAATATGCCTCATGTCTAATTAACTGTCAGGGTTATTCTACATTCTGGTACTGAAATTTGCCTTGTGTCTCATTAACTCGCAGGGATATTCCACATTCTGTTACTAAAATATGCATCGTGTCTCGTTAACTAGCAAGGATATTCCACATTCTGGTACTGAAATATGCCTCGTGTCTAATTAACTCTCAGGGTTATTCCACATTCTGGTACTAAAATATGCCTCGTGTCTCGTTAACTCGCAGGGATATTCCACATTCTGGTACTGAGATATGCCTTGTGTCTCATTAACTCTCTTGCCTGTTCTACAATCTTGATACTGAAGTATCCCTCGTGGCTCATTAACTCATTGAGATACTCCATATTTCGTAAATGAAATAAGTCTCGTGGCTCACCAACTTCTACAGACATTCGGTGCACCGATACTGAAGTAGCAAGCAATTAACAGAGAATACTCCATATTTTGACACAAAAAATTTAAGTCATTTGCCCACAGGGGTATTTCATATTCTGTCACAGGAATACTAATGTAGTAAAACACTAACATTGGTACAATCCGTATTAGTGAAATGGTGAACTGTTAATTATTTACAGGCTAAGAATAAGAGACACCAACTTCAAATCAATTTAGTACCTACCACAAACCTACGCTTGTTGTGTGACACTGCAGTTGCAATCTCTCCGACATCTGTTGACACAACAAACAATTGACCCACACCATATAATTTTTCAGGTTTTCACTGCGGTAAATGTTAAGACTGCGTAGTACTTGGCAACGTGCGAGACTGTGTTGAGAGGACTGGGGGCAATCAATAACAAGTGCACTTTGCATTCATTTAATATACACTATAAAAAAGCCATCATCAGGCATTTTGAAAAAGCGTATATGAAGATTTTACAAGTGATCTTTCATATTCGTAATTTTATACTGCCTGATGACAGCTTTAGTTAAAGTCGAAACGTGTTGCATAATTTGAAATATTTGAAATCGCTGTAAAGTGTAGCGGTTATTGACTGTTCCGATCCTTCTCTTCATTTGTATATCAGAATGGGATGCCACACAAAAAAAAAAGACATGTAGAACTGTGGTTGGATACTAACACACGGCCTACAAATTCAGGGCCGAAATTACTTTTATCATGAAAATAAAAGCAGCACATTCCTTCGAAAATTTGGTATCCACTCCGAAGACTACATGACAGCGGAACACAAACAAACAAACAAAAAAATCCTAAAATTTGTAAACATACATAAGTGGGGTTATTTAAGTTAGTACTAAAATAACAGAAACAAAATAATTTTATTTGCCAGATAAGGGTGGAAAGGTTTAATAAAAGCCAATAAAATATTTTCGCTTTGTTTTATATGAAGGAGAAAGCATAATACTTGTTGGAGATTTGCACAAAGGAAGTGATGTTAGGTTCTAATTGCTGCTGTCTTTCTTACATTACAACATATAAAGCAGTGAATTTCTGTAATCACACCGTAAATTGAATCGCATTGTTCTTTGTAACAAGTGGATGCTGTAATTCAGCCAGATTCCTTTCTCCACGTTTCATACGCTTGAGGTGTCAGAAAATGCCAAATTAATTTTATTTAATGGCTGCTTGCGTTTGAGAGGGAATTGAAATTTGTAATAAAAAAAAAAGTATGTGTCTCGTAAGTTTAAAAGGTCACGACCCATACAAATTAGCCTGATGCTACGCCGTTTGATGGAACTTGCCACTTTAACTTTTGGTGCCGGATTTATTTTTTTAATTTTAGCACACCCTGTATATTTAATGTGAATAATACAGGAACCAAATACGTTAGAATTATGAAACAAACTGCATTTTGAAGAGAAAAAACGGAGAGTATATACCATATTTAAAATATTCAGTACATATATTTGTTGAATAAATATATAAAATACAACTTTGGAGGTTAGCGGTGCGGTACGTCAACTGTACTTGACGTTAGGCGTCTAAAGGTTAAACATAATGGTATACAATTAAACGGAAATCTTTCACAATTTATCTGTCTTTTCTGTTTGATATTGTACATTCATATAGAGTAAAGAAAAATCCTGAAAGCTCTTGGTAGTCCCTAAGATAAAATTTAAATTTTAGGGTTCAAGAAAAATCAATGAGTTTTATTTTTAGGCGCTTTTCGCGAAATTCCGAAAAGCGGCTATTAACTTGGTCGTGTCCGTCTGTCCGTCCGTATGGAACAACTCGGCTCTCACTTTACAGAATTTCATGAGAATTTGATATTTGGGTATTTTTCGATAAATGTAAAAAGAAATTTACTTTTTCGTAAAATCGGACAAGAATAAAGCCTAATGTACATGAAGACCAATATACCCTTTCTATCGTATCTCGCTCAGTTCTTCTTAGAATGAAAAGTGTTTCAGACAAACTTTGTAGCGAAAATCGAAACGCAAATTTTATGTTCAGAATATGTTTCTTTCGAAAATCGTGCCGTTTATGAAATAATGTGGAAAGATATTTTAGAGCGCAGGATGCAGATGACAAAATGATGCGTGCTCATTGCATGCTGCATAACGAAGGATACAAACACACACACATACACACAAAAACACCCACACACACATACACACACACACACACATACACACCCACACACACATACACACACAAACACACACACACACACATACACACCCACACACACACACATATACACACACAAAAACACACACACACACACACATACACAAAAAAACACACACACACACACAAACACACACACAGGTTGTGTAATGCTTATGGCTATTCGACGGTAACTACGGTGGCACGAATGTGTCTCAATGGAACTTCAAACGTAGAGTAGAGTACATTACTGTACAGTACAGTACAGTACAGTACAGTACAGTACAGTACATTACCTCTCTTGTTTAATTTTCAGCTTGTACTATTCGAATATTCCACGGAACTGTGAGATACACCACACGACGTAGATGGGAAGGTGGTTGCAGATTTTTGACACTGTACGGTATTACAATTAACAAGAGAGGCAACGTACGTATGACGTAACACTGAGGAACATTCGTGCCACTATTTTTTTAGTGGAAAATCAATGAGCATTACATAACCTGGGTGTGTATTTGTAGCCGTAGTTATCCAGCATGCAATGCGCATGGGCCATATTGTCATCTGTGGCCAGCCTTGCTCCACAATATTTTTCCGCATTATCTCATAAAAGGCACGTTTTTTCGGGGGAAAAAAAATATTGAACACAAAATGTGCTTTTTTATTTTCTCTAAGAATTTTGTCCGAATTTTTTTTTAATTATAAGAAGAAATGAGCGAGATGTGATAAAAAAAATATACATTGGTCTCTATATAAAGCGCCCGTTGTGCTTGTCTGTGTTTAATGAAACTTGAATTTTCTCGAAAGATTTTCGAAAAACACTCAAATTTCAAATTACAAGAAAATTCATCCAGCGGGAGCCGATTTGTTCCGTGCGGACAAACAGAAACGACGAATCTAATAGTCGCTGTTTGCAGTTTCGCGAACGTCCCTAAAAATGGAGCGTGAAGCTATTTGGAACAGTGCTATGTCTGTCCGGTAATGGGTGAACACCAAAAAGTATCCCACTTAATAGCTGAGTTGCCTTTAGTTATAATCTGCGGTGTAAATCGCACTAAATGGCTTGCTACATGCAGAAAAGTTTGGGTCTTTTTGCTCACTCTTATACAGCTCTGTATCATTTACATTAGATATTATTATATGGGATTTCGCTGATGTTATGGAGTTAGTTTTTGTTTAGACCGTCTCCATCGGCTGTGTTTAAAATAAAACAAACAAACAAACAAAGACTAAGGTTTAGAGACAGATTCCTTCCCCTTCCACAGGCGCTCCTACTCGGTACGGCTATTCTACAGCTCTGGACCCTGATAGGCCCAGAGGATATTTTTCCACCATAATGAGAAGAATAGACTTTCGAATCATTCACTATTTGTTACACACTTTCATTGTTGCACCGTGCATTTGACTTAAATTCACTTTTTATTTAACCAACATATGCACTTGTAAATCAATCAATATTAATGTTAGCATATTAAAACATTAAAAGATAAAACATTATGATATTAAAACTCCAACATGTTTCGGTTTTTTTTATAAAACCATCATCAGGGAATAAGTTCGTACTTACTTTCGAATCATTATTTAATCTGAAGACGGTGAATGATCCTATGTCCGAGAAATTAGCTTGATGTAACTTTAAAAGTAACGAAGTAGAAAGTCCGGAAAAGGGACAACTCCAAATCTGTACCTAATGTGTCAAGTTTCATATTTTGAACGTTATAAATAACACTGATATAATATTGTTGGTGTATATAGATACATGCACTTGCTTTACTCAGAGCGAGTCGTACCTTTTAGCAGCGAGATAAGGAAGGGGGGATAAGAGGTAATGACAACGATCATGAAGGTTACGGTACTCTGGGACGTGGCACTGTGTAGCTTATGCAGAGGTACCAACGTTTGGAAAAGAACTGCTACTTTCATACTAAGGGTGAAAGGAGTCTGCCCTGAAGACGGAAGCAGCATGTCTCCCCGAAATGTTTGTGCCTATCTACCAAATTGTATGGCGTCACATCTCAAAAGTCAGTAATCTTCAGGTAAGAAATTATAATATTGTACATTCTGCTAATTTAAATTAGAAGGTAAAGGTAAAGGTAAAGTGATCCCGTTACAGGCCCATTGTGGCCCGGAGGGTGGTAGAGGTATAGCTCTACTCTTCCACAACCGCTGCACAAGAAGGGGGTGAGTGGTCAGCAGCACGTCTCGGCCGCACTTTACCCCCGGGAAAGACCCGGTACCCATTTTACAGGAGGCTGGGTGGGCCCCAGGGCCGGGCGGAAAATCTCGTCCCCACTGGGAGTCGATCCCGGACCGTCCAGTCCGTAGTCAGTCGCTATACCAACTGAGCTACCCGGCCCACAATTTCAATTAGTACACAATCCAAATTAAGACTTTTTAAAATTGTATTAATTACTACGTGATTGGTTACAAATGCTTCTTTCTACTGGACCTTAAACTACAATTTTAACCTGAATGTCAGAGTTTTTGCCTCTCACCCGTAAGCCGGCCATGCGATGTGCGAGCTGGTAGGGACAGTGGCCTCGCATGAATGCCATATAAATAAGACGCTGGCTTTTCAGGGTGTATCAGCACTACTACACGTGTTAAGAGATACACTCAGCATCATGTCTAAACTGGTAAGTCTGCTTAGTGAACCGGAAATATGTGCTTACTCAACCGACAGGCCGGTTATTGCATTCCATACTCTCGACGGGGATTTACGCAGAATTGTGTAATAAGTTGGTATGACGTGGTGTGACGTGGTGTGAAGCTAGTGGTGTCGTGTTTTCTGGTGATGAAGCTGGTGTGGTTTACTGCACTGTAGTTACACGGTGCCTTCCCCTACGAACAAATACTTGAACCTCTGGAACGGGTTGATGGTGGCAATATATACAAAAGTGAAATAAGGAAGCTTCTTTTGTAAGAAAATCTACTATGGTGGCCCATGCTATATGTATATTTCATTTTTCCGTTATAGACTAGTGAATGTGCCTGCTGCAGTTTTTTGTGTTGGTGACGCAGAAAAAAAATCACTACATACTTATTAGCTGGAAGTGACACTAGTGTCACTGACTAATCTGTGCATGGTGGTAAATTTTCGAAAAATGTGGAATAATTTTTAATAACTGTTTGTAGCATACAGCTTGTTTGAAGGCAATCCCTATACAGACCTCTACAGGCCAAGAGGGCCGTAGCAGTTTGAGGCTTCCAGAATTTCTAGACACTCGGTACATAAAGGTGGTAAGGTCAGCCATACGCACCGGCCGCCTTTACCTAGGAGATAGTCCCTTCTCTTAGTGGCTGAGAGATAGTCCCTTCTCTTAGTGGCTGAGTCCACCCCTGGGACATAGTGTGACCGGAGGAATTAAGTCAATAAAAAAATCCCAATAACCCATCGGGAATCGAACCCGAGAGCTACTTGCTTGTAGCGAAGTGCCTCAACAAATCGCGCCACCGCGTACCTCAAGCAACAAGAGATCCACCCGAATTTGTGTTTTCTTTCTGTCTTCTGGTGCAAATAACAATGAATCTGAGATATATTTGAGAAAACAGCCCGTAAACATGTGGATTTACGCGTTTAAGATATCACGCGATGTCGAGTGGTTAATATGCCAAATTTTGACTGCTTGACGCTGAATATTAAGGCAGCACTTTCCTCCGAAATGTCGGTAACAATTGACCAGCTAACACGCAGTAATTATCCAGAAGACTCTAAATTTTCATCCACAGCGCTCTGAGAATCTCAGATCCAAAAATCATAACCATGTCTACAAACACTTTGTGTAATAATTCTTATACGTTAAAAATATCAAACATGGCTACTGTGCAAGTGCTTGAGTTTGTGTTTGTTATGCTCTAACTTAGTCCGTCACAGCAGTCCAAATATAATACCTTCTCAGAAAAGAGAAGTTTTAAGATAGTAGATTTCGTACATGCTGACTTTTTTTGTATTATTTTGGATAACATAGAGTAGGTTATAGACAGAAGAATCAAAATTTGATGTGTGTTGGACCGTGCATCATTGTGATAACTGAAGAATAAGAACCAATTAGACGCTACTTATTATTTTATTGTACTTCTTATAGGCTCAACATGTTTCGGGCACTACTATGCCCATCATCAGGAGCTTACAACTATAATGTTGATTACCACATTCGTCGTTTCGTTCTTGGTTTGTTGTAGGTTGGAAGTTAGGTGCGGGTAGGCTGGAGTAGTGTCTGGGCTACAGGTGCTTTAGCCTGCAGCCTGGACACTACTCCAGCCTACCAGCACCTAACTTCCAACCTACAGGAAACCAAGAACGAAACCACCAATGTAGTAATCGACATTATAGTCGTGAGCTTCTGATGATGGGCATAGTAGTGCCCGAAACATGTTGAGCCTAAAAGAAGTACAATAAAATAATAAGTGGCATCTAGTTGGTTCTTATTCATCAGAAGAATCAAAAGTTTGTAACTGAATGCTCTCTTGCTCAATAACAATTAGGAGCATCAAACCTGGAAGTATGTAAGGTCCTTGTAAGGTTGTCGTTGCGTGAGAATATCTGGGACTCTGCACTGAGCTGTTTTCAGTTAAAACATCATATTGTTTCCGCTAGGTTGCGTAAAACTATCTCTTTGTGTAAACTTGACCCCGTTAAATCTAAACATGTTATATTGCATAACGTATTCGTTTACACGTAAGAAGTGGACCGATATAGATCAGTCGGTATAGCGACTCACTATGGACTGGACGTTCCGTGGATCGAATCCCCGTGGGGGACGAGATTTTCCGCTTCTGTCCGGAACAGCCCTGGGACCCACCCAGCCTCCTGTACAATGGGTACCGTGTCTTTCCTAGGGGTAAAGAGGCTGGAGCGTGGCATTTATCACCCACCATCACCTATTGCCGAGGTTTAAGAAAGAGAAGAGCTATACCTCTACTCCCCCTCTGGACCTTCGTGGCCTGTTCTAAGTTAAAATTTACCTTTACAATTCATGAAATTATTAAAGACACGGTGGCTGCAGAAAGCCTGTCATTTAGTGGGAGAGACAGTCGCATGGTGCACACAGTCTCAGCCTTCCATAGAGGTGATTCTTAAGGATTTACTTCTTCCTGGACAAAACTTTCGATACAACTTAACAATCCTTCTCTACCAATTAGGCTGCCAATTTAAAATTTAACGTAAACATTAGCTGATATAAAATAAATACCAAACATTACGCAGCCTTCCTTTTGGCTGTGCTTCACGCGTCATTTAGAAGTTTTTTTGACGAACTGCCTGTATTTTTAACGATAAATTTCTAGTTGAAGTACTTTTCAGCGACATAACCTTAAGTTCAGTCGAGACGCTGCATTGAAAATGTTTCATTTCGCTTTTGTGCAGTGTAGCAATGCTTTAATTTCATAATAGTGATCCAGCAAACCAACGCTGCTATGAAGACGCAAGTCTTCTGGCCTATGATGTCGTGTAAACTGGTAAATCATTGCCCACGTGACGGAGTAACAACCTGCTTATCTTTTTTTAGGATTTAGGTAGCTTAAGACGAAAACGCGAATCTTAGTAATATGATCAATTCTTGTTCCACCATCGATGCCGTTCTCAGAACCTCTCACCACACACAAATTTATTATCTTTCCCAACGGTTCAGTCCAGTTATAATGGTGTACTGTGACATGCCAAGAGCATTCATTACTAGACCAGCTTGTTGCCTTTTTGTTCCTGTTAACGTACTAATTCCAAACGCGTGCTTGAAATGGGGCGTTGTTTATCTGAAACTAGTTTCTGTGCCGTCGTGTCGGAACTGAAAGGTAAAGTGTTACACAGGCGAAGACGGGAAATCGTGTAAAATGGCTTCTGCTTTGTGGACAACGAAGTAAAAACTGGCGAATTTTCTGTTTCTCTGAAAACGAGAACAAAGAACAACAGTTGCTTGTGATTGTGTTACGGAGCGCAGTAAGGAAACTGAAACAGACCAGACCAGATCAGAATAGTTCAGGCAATACCAGTAAACAATCCTGAATGTAGGCTCTTACGGAGACCAGTCTAGTGTCGGATTTCTGTTCAGAAGGACGTATTTGACTAGCATTTTATTACATGTCAGCATTTTGTGACACAGAGCTTTGCGTTGGGTTACCGATATGAATACAGCACTTCGCAAAACCTTCATTGTTTTTCAAATCATTTTTTTTTAATTTTTTTGCATATTCTTTGTAATGCATTGCTTTTGGTGTTGGAGAGAAATTTACAGACTATTTATTCTCCTTTACTGGAACATATCATTGTTAGCAGCACACGGGCGCCATGCAGTATAAATATGAAAACCTGAACATTAGGTGTGGGTATCAGTCAATAACACAACAATATCTAAAAAAGATGTTTAATACAGAATGAAGTAAACTACATGTTTCGGCCTAATGTGGCCATCATCAAGTTTACAATTCGAAAGTATGGTGGTATTGCTTTACAGGATTGGTATGGTTATGTCACGATGGTGAGATCTCAACATCTGT
>Ga0123352_10015925_pt1 | contig 11972 bp, 9 predicted proteins | sample TergutLab28metaG_FD_89700 | JGI IMG/M metagenome (GOLD analysis project Ga0123352, IMG submission 89700) | Labiotermes labralis P1 segment gut microbial communities from Petit-Saut dam, French Guiana - Lab288 P1 | ecosystem: Host-associated > Arthropoda: Insects > Digestive system > Gut ...
ATAAAAAAACTATAGTTTTTTTTTTTGTCATAGTTGGTAACCACTTTGCTCACGACGCCCGAAAATAAAGTTTCCGGTTTATAAAAAAAGAAAAAAATTTTTTTCCAGCCCCCCCCCCCCCCCACAGAACGCTGTTTCGAAAACGCTTTAGAATTCTTAGGAAGAAAGTGAACGAAATTTCTGACAAAGCTTCTTATAAACGACATATAAGAACATGGCACCCGACGCGAAGTTCTGCGTTTAGATTTATCACCAAAATGAGAAGTCAGAGGTCCTTAACACTCCTGACAACGGTCGAGGGAAAATGTATAACACATATAATTTTAAAAAGTGATCAGTGCCAAACCAACAAAATCAAATTCCACGTGCCTATACAACAATTTAAAATATTTTCCGCATTCTGCATGAATTACAACTATAAAAGAAATAAAAGACACCGATAAATATACGCACAAAAAATGTAATACAATACATATACAGATCAACACCCCATACACCATAATAAAAATGATAATCCTCTACATATTTACAGAATGCATCACAATTTCATCTAGGCGACTTCCTACGAAAATAATAGTACACTTCAACTCAGCATATTAAAAGAGCTCCACATACACCATGAAAGGAGCCTCACGACAGACTTCCCATCATCTGAGTGAAGTACATCTTAAATAATATAACATTTATAACTTCTACAAGACTGCCCAGTATATAAGATTCACATTATAATCAAAGTTATATTTTACATGTCTTTATTATCCTACGCTATTTTATATTTATATTTAACATTTTATACTCCAATATGTTGTATTAATTGTATACTGAAGCCCCTATAAGTTATAGCCTGAAGATGGCTTTATGAAAAGCCGAAACATGTAGCTGCTGTTCTTTTAATTAATTATATTTTATGTAATAAAGCTGTGTTAGACTACAAATTTATGTATTTTATTAATATACAGATCCTGTCAAAAACCGGAGTCTCTCTTACTGAATGACCTTCCCACTGGTCGTCATTTGTTACGTATTTTGTTTAAAGTCAAAACGTATGCACAACTCTAACCATAAAGTAAAAAGGTAAAGTGATCCCGTTACAGGCCCGGTGTGGCCCAGAGAGTGGGTAGAGGTATAGCTCTACTCTTCCATGACCGCGGCACTATAAGGGGGCTAGTGGTCAGCAGCACGCCCCGGCCGCACTTTACCCCCCGGGAAAGAACCGGTACCCATTGTACAGGAGGAAGGGTGGGCCCCACGGCCGGTCTGGACGGGCGGAAAATCTCGTCCCCACCGGGATTCGATCCCGGACCGTCCAGCCCGCAGTCATTCGCTATACCGACTGACCGACGCGGCCCACAACCATGAAGTGCACTACAGAAAATACCTGTAATACCTCACGCGCATAAAACACGGCTGCACTTCAGCATGACGTGTTTTTAACGGGGACCGAATCACAAACAAGGAACAGTCAGCTTTCCCCAGCGCAAACTACTGCCAAGGTCAACTACTGCTGTGAAATGCAAACATACGATGATATACATTATCTGCAATCACCTGTACAGATTATTCACCGTAATTATTTGTGCTGAAAGAAGTGACACTGAAACACGTTTCTCTCCGCGCACTTCGGTGTTTCCCTGTCAAAAGCACTCCAGCACTGCCCCATATTCATTCTTCACCCTGTTCCGCTCTTCACCTTCTCTATTCTCTGCTTCTCAAGCACTCTGGTCCATTGTGGACCTAGGCGTCCAATACAGTCCCCATTCCTTTCCGTCTCCGGCCACTTTGTGCCAAATGATTATTCTTCTCAATGTCTGCAAATCCCCTTCAGCTTCATAAGTCTTATCATTACGTGATCTTCCTTTTTTCCTTGTTCTGCCCATTCTGGCTGTCGCTATTTTTTTTTGGCATTCTTTCGTTATTCGTCCTGTCAATATTTCCGCACCATCTTAACCCACGCTATTCAATAAATTCTGCAGTGTCTGCTCCTTGTTATCTCCTTGGCTGTTCTCTTCTCCAGCTTTCCTCTCCTTCTATGAAACCACACATGTTCCTTACAACAACAACCGCCCCCCCCCCCTCGAATTCTCTATTAACATTCATTCATCACCGATGTTACAACATTCTTAGCAAATGGCAGTGTCGTTAAACAGTACACTTTAAAAATACTTATTTGAAACACCCCACGATAGCAACATAACGGTAAAGCAATCCTATTACAGGCCTGGACAGGACTTGAGGGTTCCAGCAGGTTGAGGCTCCCAGATTTCAAGACAATCGGCACATGAAGGTGGTAAGGTTGTCAGCCCTACGCACCAACCACCTTTACACCCCTGGAAATATTCCTAGTACTCATTTCTGTTGGAGGCTGAGTCAACCCCAGGGTGGAGTGACCGGAAGGATTATGTCAATGAACAATTCCAATGACACCATCGGGAACTGAAACCGCGATCTTCTGGCTTGTAGTGCTGTGCCCCAACCAACTGCGCCACCGCGACGAGGGCAATGAAGATGTCGCAATTTTCACCCGACTATGATCGTGACGGAAATCGGTTTTGTAAGTTTTTAACATTGTGGTCAGATACGTGAAACAGGTGAATTACATCAAATATATACAATTTTATATTTGAACCTATCAGTAGTGCTCCATTCACGTATCACACACGATCAGAATTGAAAAATGACGACGACACTGCCAGAGGAGGGATCCAGTTTTATGCCAATGCCAGGCAATGATCCTCCTCGTCCTTGCGACGTCAACATTTACAATCATTCTGTCATCCGGCAACATACAAACAAATTAAACGCCGTTCAACTACCAAGGAACAATAAAGCAAGACTCACTCTTCAAACAGGAAGTCACCACAGTAAATGAAGCACGCTAATCTCAGCACCTATCTACTTTTATTGCACGTTAAGCGAAAATATCGAATCCCTTTGAAGAAGCGACAAAGCAAATATCCCAGCTTTCCCCTATTCCCCGACTGTGGTCCTCGTCGAAGTAACAGACGATGTTCTTCTCAGACGGGTCGTGGGTGCTTCAGATGACAGAGCAACCTGACTCCGTATGCTCCGCCGGAGAGAGGGGGGAGGGATGGGGTCGGCTTATCGATTATCTCTCAGCAGGGTGGGAAGTCACCATCCTACCCACACAGCCCTCATTCTAAACCCTGTTCTGTCTCACTCCTCCTCATCAAGCGGAGAGAAACAATTGCTACGCAAAGCAATAACCAACTTCCGACAGCAGTGTCGAAGCACTAAAAGCTATCTACCAGACAGGAAGACGTAACATTCTGCACCGAATGGTAGCAGGCATTGCCTGAAGTCATTCTGCTCTGAATTTCTTCACGAATGAAACTGCGATTAGTCAGTCTGCATACGGCTACCAAATTGAAGGTCCTACGGCTGAAACATGCCATCTGCCCCGTACGAGAGGGTGCTGATAAGTCCTCGGCCCGACCAGGAAGGAAACAAGTTACAGCAACCAAACTAGGGATTTATTCAACATACTCCCCACGAAGCTCAATACACTTCTTCGCCCGTTGCTCTAACATTTGCAAGTCACTCAAAAAAAATTCAGAAGGTTGTCCGTTCAAACAGGTCTCCGGGACAGCAATGACCTCCGCGTCGGACGAAAAATGGCAACCTTTCAATTTTTTTTTCAGTCCAGGGAAAAGGTGGTAGTCCGACGGGGCCAGATCCGGAGAATAGGGTGGGTGATCAAGACACTGGAAGCCCAGGTAGGCCAATTTCTTCTGGGATGCAGTGCCCGGTGAGCCGAGGCATTGTCGTGCAAGAACAAGACCCCTTCGGTGACCTTCCCGCGGCGTTTTTCTTCAAAATGTCCTTCAATTGCACCAGCAGAGATAAGTAAAACTCCGCGTTGATAGTTTGACCCTTTGGAAGATAATCAACGAGGAAGCCGTCTTGACCCACAAAAAATCGAGGCGAGAACTTTTCTAACGGATTTTTGCACTCAGAATTTTTGGGGAGGGGTAAGCCGCTATGCCGCCATTTCATTGATTGTTGCTTTGTCTCCGGGTCATAGTGATATAACCAGGTTTCGTCCACGGTCACCAACCGCGACAGGAAATCATTTGGATCGCGCCGAAAAAAATCCAAAACTTGCTCAGACGACTGGCACCGTTTACATTTTTTATCTGCGTTCAGGCATTTCGGAGCCCACTTCGCGGAGAGCTTCCGCATGTCCAAATCTTCATGAATGATGGACCCAACCCGCTCACGTGAGATGCCCAGTTGCTCACCTATTGATTTAGCCGAAATCCGGCGGTCTTCCAAGATTAGCTCGTGAATTTGATCAATAATCTCCGGGGTGGTCACTGTTTTGGGTCGTCCACGACGAGGCGCATCACAGGTGGAAAAATCATCACGTTTAAACTGGGCCACCCAGTTTTTGACGGTGGCATACGGTGGTGCATGTTCCCCTAGTGTTTCTGTCAGAATGACGTGAATTTCCTTCGGGGCCTTGCCTTGCAAGAAAAAAAAACTTCATGACAGCCCGCGTGTCCATGTTGCTGAAATCGCGCGCCTCGCCTGACATGCCTCCTTTCAGCCTCTGTTAAGAGGAAAAGACTTGCAATTCGGCACATGAACAGACCCTTCTTTCCAACGACACTATCGATTCCGTCGTACGATATCGGGAAGTAGGTCGGGCTTAGGATTTATCAGTACCCTCTCGTATGGACGACATAAAGGTTTATGCACGAACCCGAAGACAACTGAATCAACTAATTAAAACAGTGAAACTTCTTACAGCGGATATAAGACTGGACTTTGGTCTGGACAAATGCCGAATGCTTAACATCAGGAATGGAAAAGCAGAACTCGAAGGTTCTCAAACACAAGGTGAGATAACAGAGCCAACGACTGAAACTGATACATACAAATATCTTGGCATACTACAGTCTAGACACAAAGTGAACACACTGAGATCAAGAAACGACTGACAACTGAACTGGGCAGGAAACATTGGAAACTAAATCTAAATAGCAGAAACATTACAAAGGCGATCAACAGTGCGATATTCCCGTATGGCATCGCAGCAATGTCTCAGGCGGATCTCGAGCGTTTAAAGTAACTATCAGGACGAAAACTACAGCAGCCTGCATGCATCATACAAACTTACTTACTTACCTACTCACTCACTCCATAGAGCAGAGTCCTTCTTGAGAAGCTAACCGGGTTTCAGCTAGTCAAGAAATTCCCGGCATTTTATGGAACAGGAATGTTCATTACTGCATTCACAAATGTTCTTAGGTCGTACCAGAGTATCAGTCCAGGTCCGAGGCTCTTATTTCGTAACAGGATAAGTTTTTACTGTGAGAAGTTGTTAGCACCTCGCCCAACTCCCCAAGCTGGATGACCACCCCTTGTCGGCCGTCCGCGACTGCTTATTCAATATATTCGCATCTATCCTCCATATTTGAGGCCGTTCCTCCATCCGCAACCCGAGGACGCGCCATGCCGTGGTGATAGGGACCCACTTATCACGGCCTCATAAAAAATCCAGTTCTGAAAACTTTGTTGCCGAAACACGACGTTGGTGTAGGCGTGACCGATATATACAACGTTCGTAACAGCCAAGTTAAACCACCAAGAAATTATTTTCACAACAAGTTTCGACTTACGCGTAAGACAGACGGTAATTACATACCTGCTAACCGACATGACTGTCCTGAAACAAAATTAATATACCAAAACGTTATAAGAATGATACACAGCGTGGAACAACAGACCGCGGGCCAAGAACTGCAGCATGCGACTACGGCACGTCATACGGACATGACAAGAACAGTAACAGCCAAATGCACTTTATTTGGCCAGCAAGCCCAGAACCTCTTCTACGAAACGAGGTAAGAACTGAACTTTTTTTTGACTCACTTGCGCGGGCTGCCTCCACATTTTCGTAACCAAATCAATATACATTTCGTTCTCTCAAGGCTACACTACATTGCTATCAACATTATCGACAAAACTATTTGGTACACTTACATAACCATTACAACAACACCTCTTATATCGGTGATCGATCCACTGTGGTTCACATCCTCGTCTGAAACGATTCCTTCGAACACCCTCCAACAACGACGCCCTGTCACCCTCAAAAAATACTGACGTAATCCAAAAGTCGTGCCGGTGTACTCCACGAAGGTAAATGGAGCAGTGCTCACATATGTCGTCGCTTAGCTCATTCTTTGCCTCGGAACTAGATGGAGGTGAGCAGAGAGTTTCACGCACCGGGCGCTTAACCGCAGATGATAAATCCCCCGTTACCAAATCAGTGGGAGGCCAGGTGGGCACCAGTGCCGGTGTGGGCGTTCTGGAGAAGAGAAAAATCCCCTACCGTCGGGAATGGAACTATTCCTTGGTCTCGTCTAACCCGCAGCGTGGTCGCTTGATGTTTGATCTTCATCCAACGTGCAGTGGACCTTGCGCTGACGCAGTTTCTGAACAGCCCCTCGAACCTGTCCGTTCACTGATTTGACTTCCGCTCGTGTTATGGAACAGTGTTCATCATTACGTGGTGGCATACTTATGTTTTAGAAGCAAGCCTCAAGACGGCGCCAACCCTGTTCCCGCAACGCAGAGTCGCATTTATGACGAAATTCATCCGATTACATCCGACACTGGCAAAAGTTCACAAAATGGGTAACGTTCCATTGCCTTTATGTCGTCACTGGTCTCTTCAAAACAATGACAGATTTTGTTTCTGTTTTACGTGCTGTGATAATTCGTGAAGCTGTTTAAAGCTGAATCACCACTCACCGCTCTACGTGAAACCTGCAACGCCCGTGTGCTGTCCGATTTCCTTCGCCCATTTCTTTCAATAACTCCATCTATGTTTAGCATTTAACTGCCCAATCCATACTTCCAATGCTTCCACCAGTCTTTTTTTGCACCTTTCACCCTTTTTATGTTAGCGCTTCTAGATATCCCACTCATCCTCTTCACTAAGTATATCACCAATAAGGCGTCGACTAAAGGATTTGTCCTATAAGGAAAAGTGGTCCGATATTTGCTCAGAGGCTACAGGAAATTGGCCTCTGTAAGCAAAGACATGTTTCTTCAAATTAACGCTTAATTTTGCCTTTTTCCCCATACTTTAATACCACAGTTACGATATTTAACAACTGTGGTGACGGAACAGTAGCACTATAGCCATAGTATGCTGTAGGATTTCGAAACTCTACAGACCGTCCGTCGTCTGTAGCATCATTAGGAAACGAATCTTCAGTAATATCGAAAGCTGAACATCGTTCAAGTTCTATCCTGACCTGAGCTACAGCGCTAACAATTCGATGTTCACTACACACAAATGTATTTCCAACTACATAACACCACACACAACTACACTCTAATACTCCTACAGGTTTCGGCCACGAAACGCAGCCATCTTCAGGAAGCTACACTACTTCCGGGAACATACAGTGTTCCGTGCAACTTGTCAGCCGTCAATTGTGTATTACATACTTGTGTTATCGTTCTGCAATTAATTAACAATTATTAAAAATGTACTGAATTACAATACAAGTAGAACATAAAAAATTGTGTAAAATGTTGTAGCCAAACATCCTGCAGTAACAGAAGTTTCCGTAAATATTTATAATACTGTAATAATAACGTTGAACGGTAGATAGGATGTATTATATAAAATCAAAATTAGATCGAAGGACACACCCGAAGTTCTTTTAAACCCTCGGTGTGTAATCCATGAATGAATGTAATGTACGGATTGGAAACATGTACGTAAGACAACTGCACGTACGACTGAGACTATAATAATACTAAAACAGTGTTCTCTGTTTATCTTCTTTCTGCTTCCCAAAACTCTACACCAATACGCTGCTGATAACTTACTGCTCGAAACACCGCTGGATTCCACGAAAGGTGTCTACTGAAATTCCTGGAAGCATTTTTACAGTCCTCAAAGAGTTTTATTTTCAGACGGTCGGTTAAAGTGAAACAGCATTACGACAAGCCAGAAAAAAACTACTTTTAACAACACTCAATAATGTAAAGGGAAGGTAAAGTTCAACCTAGAACGGGCCACGAAGGTCCAGAGGGGTAGTTGAGGTATAGCTCTACTCTTTCTTTAACCCAGGCCCTAGATTGGGTGGGTGGTCAACGCCACGCCCCGGCCGCTTAACTCCCGGGAAAGACTCGGTACCCATTGTACAGGAGGCTGTGTGGGCCCCAGGGCCGGTCTGGACGGGTGCGGATAATCTCGCCCCCATCGGGTTTCGATCCCCGGACCGTCCAGCCCGTAGCGGGTCGCTATACCGACTGAGCTATACCACTCAAAGGGTTATCACAGCTGCTCATCGTCGCTCACCCTGACGCTTCGTAACACAGCGCTACAGCGGATATTATTTAATGCTTAAGGGCACATCTGTACAACCAAACTCTTGGGCGAATGGCGACTAGCGGGGATGGCGCTATACCGAGAGTTCTCCAATATTAATATACTAGGGAATTTCCAATCACAGACTTTCACGGGCGCTAAGTGAGATGGACGCTATATGGGGGCGCTATATCCGGGGGTTGATTGTTCTGTAAGTTCATACCAATTTTCATCTCACTTTTGAGGCTGCAGATAGACCTGTTACAGGAAAGGTATAGTATTAGTTACAGTCGGTGCTGGATCGTGTGTTGTTAAAAGACGCGATCAATTACTGACATTATATAGCATCGACGAAGGATCAATACATAAATGGATGAATGGAAAACTGAATGAGGTGCGTTGATGGGATGATATTAACAGGGCCAACTCTGTATCAGGGCCACTCTGTACACCATAGTGCCCACAATGTTAGGCCTGGAATCGAGCACGGGACTCCGCTGAACGAGGCCGGTGACTAACCCCACGATCCATGGCACTGCCAGTTAGTGCTGGGGTCCTAGAGCGCGAATTGATGTTAAGATGGGCGAAAGGAAAACAGCAGTCAACCCGCTGGCTTGTAGCAGTTTTATCTTTAGGCGGGTCATGCGTCGCTGAACGATGGGGGTACGCTCTGAGAAATGAGTCATTAGGCGATTTCGTCGTTATGCGAACGTCACAGAGTGTACTTACACAAATCTAGATAGTATAGCCTACTACACACCTCCTACGCTATATGGTATAGCCTATTGCTCCTAGGCTATAAACCTGTAGAGCATGTTACTGTACTGAATACTGTAGGCAATTGTAACACAGTGGTATTATAATATTTTAATTTTATAATATTATAATCATGTGGGACCACCGTCGTATATGCGGTCCGTCGATGACCGAAACGTCGTTATGCTGCGCATGACTGTCACTGCTAGCTCAACATATCTCCCCGTCTACACATCGCTGCCATCACCTTGGGTGCTTCAGAATGGCTTCAAGGAACCATTCTTCACGGACTGCAATACAACACCCTGTGCAATTTCATTGCAACTGCTGAAACTCCGCACCCAGTTGAACACAGTGCTGTGTGCAGGTGCTCTCTCTCTCCCCTCAAACTGCAGATATCCGACGATTAATATCTGACGGTTTGACGCCTTCTTTCCATAGGTACCATGTGGTCCGTCGCTGCCCATGATAATCGCCTTCCATTTTGGGAATCTCGTCCATGCGCTTCGACCAGGCTTAGCAATGACGCAATAGATTTTCACAGCATGCACGACTAGAACCACCAGGTGGTGGAATGCAATACTAAGACTACACTATACGATGACAATTCGCGTGATCTCACAACTTGTCACTTGCCGAAACAGCTACCCCTGTCCAAATCACTCTCGAACGCCCGCCCTATAAACACCCAAGCTTCTGATCAGTAATGTCCCTATGTGCTTGCCACAGAAAATACGGATCAGATACTGCGAAAAATTCTGTTCAGTATTATTTCGTAGAAAATTTATAAATAACTGAAATATCCCCAGCTTCTACGTCTCCATCAACAAACGCGTTACTTGTTTTGTAATACAGTGATAACTGTGGAACCTGAAGCCACGAACGGACCAGAACTGCTGCTGTCACTCTACTGGACGGTTCTGCACGCCGAGTTGCATACACTCAAGGGCCAGTACAAATTCTACTGCCTTAAATTAATATTGCGTACTACGTTTCTCCGTACACGACTCAATATTATTGGGCAAATTTTACTTTTCTCTTGGCTCAGGGCGAGTATACAAGCTGAGTGACATTGCAGCTGCTTGTATGGTCATTGCTTCAGCCCCGTCGTTTATAAACGAAAAGAATTACCGCTGGATCAAAGAGTGGTACAACCGAAGATCACAATACACACACACACCACATTCTCATGGAAGACAATGCTGGAATGAGGCCCAAACGACTAGAGAATTCTTTTTTGTGCCACTCGACGGTCTATCATTTGATGGGATAGCTACTCAAGACGTTAACTCTACCGTCTCTACACAAATACCAACATGAGAGTAACAGTCACTCACAGTCAGCTTGTTCATTACGTTACGCTATTTGGCCACTGGTAGAAACAAAAAATTGCAGACCTGAAATTCGTAACGGTTACATCTCAATCAACTGGAATTACTGCGCTGGAGACGTGCAACTGAATGCATACTGAGCAGTACTGACCACAGACTATTCAAAATATTGTGGAACCCTTCAATGTTACATCTAGGCGGTCAATAATATCGAGCAATAATTAATATCACACAGTATTACTGACCGTCTAGCGGCACCTTTAAGGAATGTGTGGGAACGGCCGACTGCTCAGGACTCGGTTCAACTGCGTCCACTGAGACCAGATGATGAACAGCCGTGGCAGCAGTCCTGGCGACAGCTGGCGAGCTATGGCGACAGTCAGAACAAAATAACGCCTCGCGCATGATTCGAATAGCGCGGATATCATCAGACATAAAACACACGACGAACGGACACACGTGAACTTAGTGAGCGTTCAACTTGTAAACTTCGGCAAAGAATACAAAAGGAAATCAAGTTTACGCAGCACAGCATCGACAATTTGAACACTAAACCCTTCCAAAATCACAATCCTGTTTTCTGGACTTATAAATTGTATACATTTCTACTTCGGTTACGTCATCCACTTTCTACGGGTCTTCTCCAGTATCAGATATCAGACCCACAGGAAGTGTTCATGTTAGTTATGTCGCACTGATAATTAATACCATGCGACAGCTTAATAAAAACGCGCTTCTAATGAACTGTCAAAACAGTTTGATACAACAAAAACTACAATAATATTTATAAATATCCAGTTTGATAGAACGTACTTATTGAAACACGCAAACAACATAAAATATTCATGATACGGGTTCAGAGAGCAAAGGCGATATACAAATGACTAACAGCCAGAAACAAATTTAATCATGTTAATGCATTTCAAACGTGACGTCAGCGACTGACATCGGTTAAAAGAGTGACATGCACTGCGACATTCGTCCATAGCCGCTTATCGACATGCTAATGTTCCGACCGGGCAATCCAATTGCGGCGTATCGACACCAATTACTATCGGAGATTCCGTCTTTCAAAAAATGCGTCGGTTCGAAAATGCATCCGTTCGTCTGCTAGCACGTCTTGTACAAATACAGCAACCGTGCAGTTTCGAACACTGTACACAGGGCCTGAATCTACTAACCGCAACGTCCTATCGCTGCAGTAATAATCTGTTATCACAAAATTCCCGTCCGTAATCTTCAATGTACAAGAGATACGGCAAAGGTACAACGTTCATACTTTCACGACTGCAATTGCACAATCCTCTCACCAGCCAGTCAAACACCAGAACGCTCGCAAGAATCAGAAGTGTTCGGCACCAAACGATTCCATTTACGAATTTAACTGCCATCAGTAGACATTCGCATTACTTACTTACTCCATGGTGCAGAGTCCTTCTTGAGAAGCTAACTGGTTTGCAACTAGTCAAGAAATTCCCCGCATTTCACGGAACCCGAAGGTTCATTACCGCACTCACAAGCGTCCGCCA
>Ga0123352_10015927_pt1 | contig 11972 bp, 4 predicted proteins | sample TergutLab28metaG_FD_89700 | JGI IMG/M metagenome (GOLD analysis project Ga0123352, IMG submission 89700) | Labiotermes labralis P1 segment gut microbial communities from Petit-Saut dam, French Guiana - Lab288 P1 | ecosystem: Host-associated > Arthropoda: Insects > Digestive system > Gut ...
CAAGTTTCACACCCATACAAAACAACAGACAAAATTATAGTTCTATATATCTTGATCTTTAAATTTTTGGATAGCAACCTGGAAGACAAAAGATTCTGCACCGAATGATAGCAAGCATTTCCTTACTTCAACCTGCTCTTAATTTCTTCCGCAATAGAATTTTGATATGTTAAAGTTGTTCCCAAATATTTAAACTCTTTCACCCTCTCGAAGGTACCATTATCAACCCTCACACTGTGAATTCGTCCTGCATTCTGATCTCGAGACATGGCCATGTGCTTAGTTAGGTCAAAAAACTTACCCCCCCCCCAAAAAAAGGAGTAAAGCACACGCTAGCAGAGTTGCCACAAATTAACATTACACGCTGCATACAGCCAACCATTCGATGCAGGTTCACTTCCAGGAATCTACAGCCACAACCTCTGACCCAGCCACCGGTCTTTGTTCTTAGCTATAATTTATTCACGTAAGGGTACTGCAGCCGGTGGCTCTCTGTTGCCACCTGAATTGTACATGTAAAAAGCATGCAATGTGCTGTAGCCCACAAGTCACTTTCCTTTACTGACCACATCAGCCATTTCTTGCGTAGCGATTTGGTCGTTAGTACTGCTATTGCGTATTCGGAAAACCAAATTTCAAATATCTGGTCAGACATCGCCTAAGGCTTTTCGTGTTCTCCGTACACATGCCACTATTTGAACCGCACATATGCCAAGATCGCTTGTCACAGCCTTTCCAATTCATCGTTCATTATCGTCTATGTCTGACGGTAATTGATAATTATTTAACCACACCATGTTAATTATGCGGGACTTACACTGTTGACTGGGACTGTATATTATTTGGAATTGGGCAAGTCTCTGTTTACAGTGCCAGGCGCGAATTGTGGTCAGGCCTTTCGAAAAGCCTCCAAAGCTCATTCTCGACTGGGGCCAGCGCGGTAGCTGAGATGAACCAACCGGCCCCAATTTTAAGGGCGATATTTTTTCATTTCTACTAAATGAAAATTATGTTCTCCTGCTCTTTTGCTCACACCGTAACATCTGAAAGCTATATAACAATACCATGCAGCATAAAAACAGAACTGTTTCAACAATTACCAAACCAATAACTCTATATATACTCCACAGCATCCGGAAATTTCGTGTCACTGCAATGAATCTGTGAGACAGTTCATGTTTCAAATGGGAGGGAGCGGGATTAAGGGAAGCGCCGGCCGTGCTCAGGACAGTCAATCTACAGGCACAGATTCGAACACGAAAACCTATCAAATTGGTAGCAAACGTCACTGAATCTAGATAGGTCTATATGGACACACGATATAGAGATTTTGTCTGTGCATGTCGTGCCGACCCGTGTGTGAGTTTTGTGCTCCTCTCTAAATCCTTTTGAGAGTCTGACGGTGCCCAAGTGTTCAGTGACTTCCCCGCCTCTTTCACAGATCCAGTCATTAGACCCTATCCTGAGTCAGTTTAATCCATCTCATACCACCAGCCCTATTTGTAACAGATCTGCGAGAAGCTCCTATTAGCTTCGTCATATCCGTCCGTCCGTCCTGTGTCGGCATGTATCAGCGCGATTCTGACTAAACGGATGTCTGTGAAATTTAATATTAAGTATTTTTTTTAAAACTGTCGCGAAACTCCAAATTCGCTCAAAATCGGACAAATGCAGAGGTGCTGACAAGTCCTTAGACAGACCAGGAAGGAAACGCGCCATATTCCCTGCATTTTGTGAAACTTGGAGGTTCATTACCACATTCACAAAAGTCCACCACCTGTCCCTACCCTAGCCAAATCAATCCATTCCTCTGCCCATCACACTTTTGACAGGCGCAGCTTGTTTCCTTCCTGGTCGGACTAGGGACTTATCAGCACCCCGGTACATCGGTCACTTTGAGTGCAGACCGAAGGAAGTTTTACTGTTGCCGGCAACAAAAATTTCGCCACAAAGTTCTTTTTTTGCGCAACACCCAATATTTTAATGTGTTTACAGTGACACGCAGCTCAACAACACACAAATAACGCATTCTTTCATTATCATTGAAAGCAAGTTACGCAGACGCGCCATCATGTAACTATACTATACTGTACTGCACGTACACTGCCGTTCTTGCTGTTTGTTGATGTCGCTGCCTTACTTTCCGTACAGTTTGACGGTTATGAAACGTTAGTGCACAGCTACCCCAAACCGGAAGCACATAGTGATACTGCTGTGTCCCCCTCTGCCTAGAAGCTTTCGTAGCACACCTATAGACAGCCGCACAGCTTGCCCCAAGTCGTTGTATCCTCCACATCTAACAGTAGCCATCTTCCCGCAATTATAAGCTACAGCGACGAGACATTTTTGACGAAGACTGTTTCTTAGGCAAAAGAAATGTTTCACGCGGAGAGGAAAAGATTTCTACAAACTCCGAATTCAATAACGTTGTCAATAACTACAACTTCCCGTTGAAACGTCAAAGGGCTTTAAGCAAGTTACATATTGTGGTACAAAAACTCTTCTTTCTAAATAAATAGACGTTAACACGTTATCATGTAGTGATATTCATATACGCCAACTGGTTTAGAGTTAAATAACTCGACATTTTACCCAGTTTCAATTAGATTTCAAAAAAAAACAAAGACGACATCCGGAAACCTCATTAGCCGAATGAACTTCACCACAGATATGTTTTCTGTGAGGTACGAACTAAAATCATATATTATTCACTTAAGCTTCGCCTTTAAGGGATTGAGGACTTAATGAATTGGGAAAGCAAAAGCTAGTTCAAACAGAAGTCAGCAACAATCAGAAGAACACACACGTGACGCTTTCAAGAAAATGAAATAGTTCTTTCATTCTCTTGAGAGACCAATCCTGCAGCGAAACGGACAATGCCAGTGACTCCCCCCCCCCCTTGCGACATTTACCAGAATCTGAAAAGCAAACGATGTTTGTGGTGGACCCAGAAATCCTAGCTATAGCTAAGTACTTTATTTAACAATTACGAACACCAGACTCCCCCATCTACGTTGTCGAATTTTGTTGCCAATTCTTTTTAACTTGTTTTTTATGATTCATTGTATAACAGGCTTGAGATATATTGGCGTACTAGTCGCGGATTTTTTTATTTTATCAACGATTGCTACCATCATCACACAGAATTTTGCGGACACAAGCTTAACAAACCCTTCGTGCCTTTAAAGGGCCATGATTGGTATATGCACAACATTCTTTCATTAAAAACTAATGCATCTTGTCCACATATTATATTTATGTGTTTCGCGTGATCAGTACAATTAACAGCAAATATTTCCCTAAAAAACTGGTTGGTATTTGTAATGAAGAAGTGTGTTTTCTGTGGCGTGGACACTGAAATCTTAAATATTATTCAGATCAGCACATCCTGTCATTTCTTGCAAGAGAACCACTACGTAGGGCAATCATAATATCTGCTATTAATGGCGTCAGAGAAGACAAACCACATTTTAATTATGGCAGTAGAAGGAAACAATATCAAAATGAAGTATTCATCCGTCTGACGACCACCTATGAGCTTATACAATGTTCATATTTTACTACCCACACCGCACAAACATTTGAAGGAAGACTGAAGATCTCGTTCCAGGTTACCCCACTGCTGAAAACATTCAGAAGGGTACGTTCCATTGGCGGGCAAAGCGATCAGGTCCCAACACTGGAACAAATCCAAAGCCGGAAGGAACGAAGACGACGATCAATGTAAATGAAGGAGGAAAAAACCCCCCCCCCCCCGCATTTTCAAATGTTACTTGCATAAGTGTCTTAAAATCCTCGGAGACGACCCACTTCAAATTGCCGGTAAAAGACCGACAATTTTTACCCCCCACTTGTCACTTGCAATGTCCGTTGTTCATCCAAAGCACGAGACAAACAAATCTCACACCTACACCTTTTTACCCTCCACTACTTTATGCTACTCATATTTCACCTTACCCAACCACAGGAGCGGTCACAAACAAACCTCACAGTTGTGTACTTTTAAAATAAAACTGAGCATTTAGAGACAACGGTTAAGGTTCGCTCATTTGAATGCCTGCCGCCTGGCTAAAGTCAGCATGCACACAGCAGGTTTCACGCCCGGGCGACTCGAGTGTGTTCCGTGGTTTTCTTCGATTAGAGTAATTCCCAGTTCGCACCAATACTGCACATTGCACTGCTTGTTTTTCATGCACACCCCCGCCCCCCCATCGCACCCAAGTCAAATGTCAAACTTCACCACAAATACACGAACCGCTCAACTTCCTTCGTTTAGTACATATTGCAAATAGTCCACTTCCTATCACTTTACCTTCCTAACACCATACCTTGCCTTCCACTTTCTTTTACCAAAAGGACAAGTGGACACTGCTTGGGAACCTACAGCCGCAAAGTTTCTATGTTCCTGTAATAAAGGCAGTGTTTCTCGCTATACCCTCATCCCAGTTTTCCTTTTTTCGTCTTTCCTTGTCCCCGGATTCAATGCGTTTTGGGGGCGAAATAGGAGCGTGTTGGTGAACTTAGCATATTAGAGTAACAAGTCGTTAAATATATGCATATAGTAGCAATTCCGTAGCGTTCAATCCCTTTCGTTCAATAATTCAGAAACTCCTAAGGCATACGACAAAGCGCACCCGACGCAAACTACGTGCTACAGTTTTCTGTGCAAGTTTTGTTCAAGCAGGCTTTCGCTCCGATAAAGATTTAGTGTATTACTCTCAAGATGAAGGCAAGAAAACACGTGTGAATTTTTACGTACAGTGTCCGTTACTGTAGTTGGATCTGAGTCGAAATTACATACATAGATTTCAGTAAAATTCTACCACCAGAACGTCACTAAAGCCTATTTAGCGGTTCTCGCTTGGTTACTCGGCAAAGCAAGAGGCGCACTCTGGCAATTCCGCTTAGCGAGCGCGCCAAATAAAGGAATTGTACCCAGTATTTGTATGGGAGAGGGGCCTCGCATTCCGCTTAATTAAAGCACGAAGCTCATTTGACTAATATTCAATTCTACCCTCATAGAAAACTTCGTCTCCATTTTTACTACGACCAACGGCATGTTTAGGAAAACAATTGCTGTTCGGCCTAATAAGTACATTAAGCGCCTGAACACACCCTACGAGTTAATAAGCATTCGAACATATGACAGCTATGGCTGGTGAATCCACCTGCTGGATTTGTGAAACATATGCAGCCACTTGTTGCTGTACTCACCTTCCGCCACAACATCAGCTGTCTTATTGATTGTCGCACTGTTCTGACCGCCAGCCCACGAATCACTGAATGCGCTCCGTTCCCAACTTCTTGCCTATTGCACCGCCCGTCCCCTTCCCATCCCATAAGCTGTGTCGACCTTCCCCACTAGCAACGCTTCTGCTGCTACGGCCCGGTGCGAAAACATATTTAACGGCACTGTTCCAGCAGGAGCGAGTTCGAATTTCTTCTGTGGTCTAGGTAACTTGCTAAATAAAACAACCGGAGGGTGAAGCTCACCACTCACTTCGAACTAATGCCAAGGTGCTAATCCTCCGCGTTACGTACACTCATTTATTGTACAGTACCGTCGTAGTCTAGCAACTACACTCGTAGTTTCCATTTAGAATATCCCGGGCTCGTATCTCGGCCCGGAAACAAGCTATCTTGGGAGGCTTTTCATGGTTTTCATTAGTATCTCCACAAACATACCAGGCTTAGGCCAAAACCAATTCCTTTCACATCCTTTACAATTCACTAGTCATTCATCACAACATACTACAAATATAAAGATTACTGACAAGCATTTACTTTCTCTACAATCCATTTTAACATCCTTTCATCCCTTTCACGTCTTCCTGTTGGAGGTCTGTACCACTGTTGTGCCTTTATTAAACAGACCACCCATTTAATATTGTTTTCATAAATACGTAATCGCTGTTAATCGTGACAGTCACACGAGACAAATACGCCTTGTGGGCGAAATGCAGTTCCATAATGCTAATACACGTGATATACATAGTTACCCTTCATAATTTCGCAACCGTCGACTCAGTGTGAAGTTGCCTTTGTACTTGTATTTAGTGTCCTGTAAGGCGAAGAAAAAGCAAACTTGTACCTGTACACGCCACGAAAGCATATGGAAAACTGGAGGCACAGACCCAGTCGTTCTTAACCCGGAACTAGAGGGAGGTGAGTTGTCAGCTTTACACTACGAGGAAAGCTCCCTCGGTGTCCATGGAATAGGAGGCTGGGTGAGCCCCAGAATCCGTCTCGACACTTTGAAGATAATGAAACTACTATATCCCTGCCGGGAATCGAACTACAATTATTCCTCTGTTGTGCAGCTCATAGCCTAGTCGCTATACCGACTACACAGATCTTTGCGGAGCCATTCCAGTGGGTCGATACAGCTTGGTATCTTCATGTGACTCTCGATGCATAGCTGGCCCGGTCGACGCAGGTAAATCAGATTAAAAAAAGGGCAGCCCAGAGACTGGGGATACAAGGCCTCCTCCTTAATAGAGGTAGCGGCGGGTCCATCAAAAAGATGTGTCGTAAGTAGACCATGAACTATGCGTGACCCATCTAGACCTATCGAGGAAGCTATCCGTGATTCAATCCAGATGTCTTCGCACAGCAACTAACGTACAAGTGATACGTACGTACATTAGCAACAGTCACATCCACGAGAATTTGACACAAGAGCACGGCCTGCGAGTTCCGAGTTAAAGTTACCTGGTGCGGGGATTCCCTTAGTTCAGCAACACGGAAGAAACTTGTCCCGATGGGCGGCTGTCCAAAGTTGCATAGAACTAATTCACGATACCTTAGTCGAAAGAGACTGGAAATCAATGATGCAGTCGTGACTGCCCGCGACAATGCCGCCGGATCGACAGAGCAAACTCTGCCTAGCACTTTTCCGACTATCCTGACTGAGGTATTTCGTGATTCCCTCAGTTGTAAGGCAAATGGCAGGGTATAATTAAAAGAGGAGCCATGACCCACAATCACCAATAAATGACTCTATCCAATGTCGCAAAAGCCCTCAGTCCACGTGACGAAGCCACTCTGGTTTTAAACTCCAGACATTTATCCCACCATCTCCCTCCGCCCCCCCTTAAAGGAAATATTGTCACTTGTAGAACTAGTCACTAGTGTGACCACGTAAAGGCCTCCAGCGAAATTGGGAAATCCGTTAACATAAGCAAAATCCTCGTGATAGTAATAAGGTTCCAATGTCACGGTCCAACAACGTGCTCCATGCGCACGTATGGCAAAACGGACAAAGAGACGGCGACTAGCAGGAAGCGTGTCTCCGCCATATTTAGCTTTTTGGTTGTAGATCTACATGACATAGCATCCAGCCTTGCCTAGTAAATATACTGTCAAAGAACATACAATATTCAGGTACGCGTTCGTAATCTGCCACGACAAGGACGACAGCCGTGTTACGTAAGCGGCTGTTTTGAAGCGCGACATGCGTATGATTTTAGCACGGCTAGTAGTACCGGTAGTAGAGCGCACTGACGTGTGATGGCAGCACCGTGCATGCAGTGATGGTACGAGGCAGAGCACCTGAGTTTGAGCACCGACTTTGCCAAAGCCCTTCTTGATGAGCCAGCAGTCGTTCAGCCACCAAAAAAGTCCCCTCCCAACTCTTACTGAACGCGTAGTTTCCCCGCCGTATTTTTTTTAAGAGTGCCACTATTCTCTATCTTGCGCCAAATAAATTCAGTCATCATCGAAACCTATTTCTTTGCTATCTGTTTTGACAACCTACAATCAACACTTAGGTCTTCACACAGGTCGCTCCCCTCCAAGTTTTCCGATCAAAATCTACTATGAAATTTCTGTTTGCTTCCACGCGTCTACAATCTTCCTTTAATAAGCCAAATTTACTGTAAATTGCTGTAATACAAACGCTCAGAAATATGTAAATAGGTGTGACATTAAGGAATGAACATGATACGTTGACATTATTGATGGTAGCATAAATATTGATTATATTATGATGTGGATGCATTAATGAGTAAGAAAGGTCTGCTGCGGGGGGTACCAAAGCATGAAGTTGACCAGTCAGTTTTATCTTACAGCGCCAACGAAGTGACGTGTTAAGTTTACTTCTACGTCCCTTATACGCCCTCATGGCTTGCTGGGAAACCGTCGTGTAATCCGTCAATAAAGCGATAAACTGGGCGTTATTATGGCATCCGAAGAACATCATCCGACGAGTGGATCCTATTCTGCAGTGGCCAGTGGTGGGAGGGACTGACAAGTGCCATACAGTAACTTAGAGTCTTCCAAGCCTACCAACCGTACCCAGTGACAGGTTCGAGAGCCCAACGCGACTGTAGCGACCATTATTCTTAGAATCTTAAGAAATTGCAAGTATCGCCATTGTGCGCATCATTGACTGAACTGTACTACCTGCTACAGAATTTGTGCATACTCAGCACAGTTTCTATGCACGAAATGCAGGCAATGAACGCAAATGTGGTAGTCACACTCATATTCGTGACCTACAGGTTTCATTTCTAGCACTGAAATTATGCGAATTAAACGTGATACTGGAGGATCTAACCTGAAAGTTGTAGAGACAATTTAATTTCCTGTGACGTCGGTAAATGAAACCTCCGCTTTACCTAAAGCATAAAACGAGCCGGATTAATTCTATGAAAAACGCTTCGCCGTGCACTAATTACCGCGTGACAAAATGAATATCAGGATGATGTATCCAGGGTGTATTTAAATAACAACGGACGAAGTTCTATGGATTGTAGGTGGGTTCGAGGCATTCTCTACAAAATTAATCCAAGTTGCATGCGTCTCCTCGTTACACAGTTGCAGACAGATACAACGCCGTTAATCCTGTCGTGTTTAAGACCATTCCTGCGCCTCTGTCGCCGCATATCTTGCACATTTGCATAGCGCAAAGTTCCTCGTGCTTGGTCATCACCGACATGCAACCAGATAAATGCACCATTGTCAGGTATATATTTTCCGAGTAACGGGCAGAATATGCGAAGTCTGCATGTCCCATTTAGATAACAGGGGACGCCAGGTAACGCTTTCTTCGGTGGCAGGACTGAGGTTGAAAAGCGTGACTGAAAATACCATACGTAATTGAAGAAAAAAATTTAATTGTGCAAAGGTACCACTGACACAGTGTGATGATGAACAGGCATTTCAGTACTACCAGGGCAATTACAGAAAGTATCTGTTCAAAGCGACGACCAGAGGCTTCATTGTACAACCCACAGCGACACACAGTTGACTGTCGTACTCGGTCAAAAACACCAAGTATCTGTCACATGCTGATTGAATCGTGAGTAGATGATCATCTTCTAGCTCTCTAGCTCTACTGAAGTCTCGCAGAGGAGACAGGTAGACATCGGAGATGTCCACAGACAAAAACAATCAACGGAACTAATTGAGGTGAGCAAGCAGGCCAAAAGAAACGACCACCGTACAGGAAAAACAGTGTTCTTGTATTGTAGCGCTCCATGTCGAAAAACGTGGAAGCTCCGTCTCACAATTCGGAAAAAGTCTAGCGGCACATCCTCCAGCAATTCTGGAAATAACGGCTCCATTAAGTTCCTGTAGACAGGTCCCGTCAAGAGTGCAGAAGTATGTATGGCCTATGAGAAAATTATGAACACCACCACTCAAGACTTTACGGAATATCTTTGCTAGTGGCTTTGTTCGACCGTTGCGCGCGGTTTACTTTCGCCCAAACATGGTGGTACAGCTTATAACTGATAAAACTCTCTCGATTAGAGGATCCCTCATCTACTTCGAGCACAGCGGTGGGGAATCGAGCGATGGAGATACTTATGACCAAACTTCTGTCGCCTGGGGTAATCTGCTGGGCCCAATGACAACTTGTCACCAATGCTACAGATACACCTGAGGTTGACGCACGACCTGCCAAACTGTAGCATAAGATGCATGAACGTCGCGCCCAAATAGACGTGTGCTGATTGAGGGTGTCAGCAGCAACAATCAGTAACGCTTCCTGCAACATAGGAGTGCGGACAGCCCTCCCCCGTCAACAATTATCTTTGATGACACTGAAACATCTAGTCTCACTTAGCCGCCGATTTATGGGTACTAACGTGCTGTGGTAGGGAACTCGCCGATTGGGAAAAATTTCATATAACCTCCGAGCCATGGGCACATTCATTTAATAATATAGTGAGGAATGAACCGCTGATTTTAATGCGGTGAGACTAGCCATGTAGAACGATACACTTCAGTCCTACGGACAGCGAGAACGGCGCAGAGATAGTTGCCAACTGCAACGGCAGTTCTTTCGTCTGTATCTCAGTGATGAAACGAAACGCACAACTCGGACTAAGTTTTTGGAGTATATCTTGAACCCACCTACGCGACCTGGAAGTGTATCGGTGTTATCCAAATACACTCTGTATATCTGTTGTGAAACATTTCTGCATTCTGGTGGATACGTAACTAACAACAAGCAACAATAATTTCTGAAATTGCTTATACTGCAGTTTTTAAAACAATGCATTTATATCTGCAATAAATGAACATAAGGGCAAAACCGGTATACAAAGTTGTAATCAATGAATCTTAAAAATTCTACAGACAAACCCCTCTCTAAATATAATTGTGCACGGACACAAACAGAAGAGAGTAGACGAAAATTCCCGCCCATAGAACGAGACAGGTGGCTGAAATAAACCTACAATGGGGAAGAATAAGAGGAAGATCAAGGAGATACTGGGAAAATTGTAGGGCTCGTGCAGGCACTGGACTGCGTAAACCTTGAAGACATGTGACCGAACACATTATGACATAACCCACAAGGATAACAAATACGCCGAAGCTGAAGACCAAGGAGACCCTGGAACCTGGAATGTAAAATCGGCACAAGCCCAAACCTTTAAGACACGACAAAATGTGTATGGCTGAAAACATCACCGAATTATAGACCTACATAACAACGAGGAAGAGTAAGGGGACACTGGAAATATGGTTTTAAGATCTCGACTGAGTTAGAACATGCGGTCGAAGCCAAAGTGCAATTGTAAATCTACAGGGAAAAGAGGAAGACCATTCATACGCTGGAAAGATCGTTTCGAAGCAAGTACAGGCACTGAACTGCCTAACCCGTTACGATAACACACAGCATATAGCAGTCAATGACAAATATTTCGCCACTTCGGAAAGATCATACAAAAATTTGATAAACTCCACATACGTTTGTAACACCTGCCAGTCTCGAGCGAGAGAAAAGCCTCGAAACACGAAACGCTTAACAATTATTGAAAAAAAAATGGTATTGACGGACCTAAGAAAAGTTACGTGATGCAAGAGACCTGCGATCTCACATGAAACATTTTTTTACAGGTAGAAATTACACATGAGTGATGCAAGTGAGATGGACACTGTTCAGGAAAAGGCACAGGTTGTCCTTTTTCATGCTTCTGGCCTTAGCCAACGACAGATAAAGGAATTTCAGTATCCAAACAGACTACGTTTGTACTATACCAACGCGCGTGCCATTGACAAACACACACAATATATGCGTGCTGCTACTACAGACATAACACCCCAGACTTCACAACGCATGCGATGTAGTGGGCAGCATCGTATCAACCAGAGCGAGCAACAGAGGGACATCAATGTGATCATTTGCTTCGCAAGACTTTTCCCAATGACAGCGCACTTGTAGGACACGCGGTACATTACTGGTAGTCTCAATGAGATACATGCAATGTACGAGGGGTGCTGATAAGTTCTTGGCCCGACCTACTTCCCGATGTCGTAGGATGGACTCGACAGTGTCGTTGGAAAGATGGATCTGTTCGTGTGCCGAATTGCAAGTCTTTTCTTGTTGCAGGGGTCGAAAGGAAGCATGTCAGGCGAAGCGCGCTTTTTCAACAACATGGAGACGCGAGCTGTCAAGTCCCTCCTCACCCCTCCCCCACGCACCACCACCCCCCACACCCCCCCCACCCCCCCCCCCCCCC
>Ga0123352_10015928_pt1 | contig 11972 bp, 11 predicted proteins | sample TergutLab28metaG_FD_89700 | JGI IMG/M metagenome (GOLD analysis project Ga0123352, IMG submission 89700) | Labiotermes labralis P1 segment gut microbial communities from Petit-Saut dam, French Guiana - Lab288 P1 | ecosystem: Host-associated > Arthropoda: Insects > Digestive system > Gut ...
AGTAGTAGTGGGTCTGGAACGGGGTCCACTCAGCCTCGTGAGGTCAATTGAGGAGCTACATGAATGAAAAAAGTAGCGGCTCCAGGTCTAGAAAACAGAGATTAACGGCTGTGGGGACCCGTTTCACTGACCACGTGACACCCCTCTATCCGCAAAAGTTGGCACTAACTTCGCCGACCGGCGGCGGCCGCTCTGTCGTTATAGTTCGCGTGCGGACTAAGGCCACGGAGTTTAGTTTTTAGTGGTTGTAAGTGGCTGTGACCTAATCTGAGGTAATATTCTAGCATCTGGCCCAAGGAAATGACAAAAAACCTAGTCATGTTAACCAGTCTCTAAGCTGTGAAATGAACCTGGACCCTCCTGAACAGGAAGCAGTAGTGCTATACACTCATCCATAATGTTCAATACTGTGAGGACTGTATATACAAACCTGAATGCCATGAGTAACCAACAAAGTGGTTTTGCCTTTCAATTTATCCTTGATGCACCTGCTGAAAATGTTGCGAGCTACCTGAGCATCAACTGCACTTAAAGGGTCATCCAAGAGGATTATATCTTTCTCAGCATACACTGCTCGAGCAAGGTTAATTCTCTGCTTCTGTCCTCCACTACAACCAAGAAACATATGAAACAATTTTAAGAAATTTACCTGGACTTACAAGATCCATTCCCTGAACCTTTCCACACTTTAACATATCCAGTTTCCTGTAATTTGTTTGAAAAAAACAGTGAACTCCATGATTATGCCTTCTCCCCAGCATCTATATCCAATATGACTAATTTTTCTAGTTCAGCTTTATGCTTGCACATGTCAAAGCAGTACAGAATTATTTTTTACTTCAAAACAATGGAGCAGGCTACAGGTACAATTAAAAAAAAAATGGCATGAAAAGGCTTAGTGAAAAATTCAGGACATAAACAGAGTGGCACAAGTGTTAAATAGGACTCAGTGTTTAACCTGTTGCTTCTAGAGTCAAATGACATTTCCATGATGCTACATATTTAATGGGTCCTCTAAAACCAAAGTGAAACTTGGAAAGCCCAAATTAATTTGGAACATTAATGCAAAAATTAACAGTGAAGCAGTAATACAGCACAGCTCTTAAAACTAACCTACATTACTTAAACTAGTAACACTAATAATTTAAATGAAATCAGTACTGAAGAGTTTTTAAGTACTCTGAGAAGCCCTTCTACCATATATGATTTTATGGCACTAATGAATGAAAAAATTAACACTAGACTTTTTCAATTTACTTCAGAATGATAATATTAAGTGCCTATGTGACACCCAGCTTCTACTACATCATTTTCAAAATATGAAGCAATGTAAGTTCCTAAGACAAACATTAATACCCCCAAAACAGAGAACAGTTTGAACATTTATTCTATTTTGTGATTACTGCAATGAATGAAGATGCAAAAGAAATATGAAAATTGTCCTGAACAAAATATAAATTAATCAAATTTAAACTCCACAAAACAAAAATACAGAACATTATATAAAAGTGTATAGAGTATTTATGTTAATTAACTCTTCCACTTTTCTATTTCTGAAGTTGTTAAATAAGCGAAGGTCAAGCATCACATGACTGTGCCAAGGCTCAGGTGGTTAAATGCCGACCTCTCACCTGATATGCCCAGGTTCAATACCAGGCCAATCCATGTGGGATTTGTGGTGGACAGTGGCTCTGGGACAGGTTTTTCCCAGAGTACTTTTATTTCTCCCCATCAGCATCATTCTAACAGTACTCCATGCTCATTTATTAATCCATCCATTTATCCAGCTATTACAAACACTACAAAATCTCAGCAATTGACAGCACTGTTAAGTAAAACACACAAACACACTCAAACATCACTGTCACAGCACAGCTGTCCAGGAATAGTGAATTGTATGTCTCTCAAAACTATAGGGTTGATAGCCATATTTTAACTTGGGAATAAGAGTTTATCATTCAAGAACAGGGGATTTTATATCTCCCAGTATGTGGGGTTAGTGGATGGAAGTACGAGGGCTATCCAGAAAGTAACTTACGTTTTGGAATTAAAAAAACCCAAGTGAAAGGAAACATTTTTTATTATATACATTTGAAAGCCACAATCTTAAACTATTTTTCAACATAGTTGCCGTTCAAATTAAGGCACTTATCATAACGGTGCACAAGCTTATTAATTCCATCGTCATAGAATTTTGCCGCCTGAGACTTCAACCACTCATTCACGCCCGCCTGCAGTTCCACGTCGTCGTCGAAGCGCTGCGTTGCGAGCCAGGTCTTCATGTTTGGAAACAAGTGGTAGTCGCTCGGCGCAAGACCCGGACTGTATGGCGGATGATCAAACACCTCCCAACCAAAATGATCCAAGAGCTCTCGAGTGCGATTGGCCGTGTGCGGGCGGGCGTTGTCATGAAAAAACAGAACCTTGGAACTCAATTTTCCCCGATGCTTGTTTTGAATTGTTCTTCTTAACTTTTTCAATGTTTCACAATATCTCTCAGAGTTGCTGATGAATTTCAATTGGTTTGTGGTTTTCCACCAACAAAAACCTAATCACCGAACGCACCTCGCAACTCGTGGGATTTTCTATTGCAGCACACATTTTAAAAATTCACTGTTAACAAAGCAGCAGCAGCACAAACCGCACGCTACCACAGCTGGATGTGTACTGAGTGAGGGGACGCTCTGACACCAAAATGGCGGCGCTATCCTCACCCATCGCCTCGCCACGCCAAGACGTAAGTTACTTTCTGGATAGCCCTCGTAATTCAAGTTTAACACTTATGATCCACAAATAGGGGACTTCAGCTTCTCATAATAGGATGACAAGACTGGGATAGTGTAGACAGTGCAGTGACTAGGCTATGGGCTGAACAACCAAGGAATCATAGTTTGATACCTAGCAGGTGAAAGAGATTTCTGCCCCCTGAGGTCAAGTGGCCAAGGCATGAGCCTAACCATTCATGTCCATCTAGTACTGAGGCTAAGTATGAGCACACCTAGACTTCCACTCCTTCATATGCCTTCATGTTGTGCACAGAGACAACCTGGCCCCTTCACTATGGGGATGGAGACCATATTTGAATTTGGAATAGTATTAGTATTGAAAAAAATGCAGTGCTCCACAAGCTGGGTCACTCACACACACTGTACCAACACTGCGATGCACACCTGGTAAAGGCTAAGTGCAGATTAAGGGTAATACAGATTCTTACCTCAGATTAGAGCCACCTTCACTAATTTCAGTTTGATCACTACTGGCCAACAGTTCCAAGTCTCTCTGCAGACTACAGCACTCAATCACCGACCAATATTTACTTTCATCAAATGGGAGACCAAAGACTATGTTTTCTCGTACAGTGTCATTGAAGATCCAAGCTTGTTGTGACACAATTGCCATGCTTCCCATTACATGTAGCTGACCTGACAATGTTATCATCTGTACAAATCAACACAAACAGGATTACAAGAGATTTCTTTGTTCTAACAGATTATGTTTCTGAAAAAGGCTTCTAGAAACAGTATCATAAATCAATCCCTTAATTATGCCTTAATTTACATTAAAGTTACTGAATGCTATGATCATAGTTAGCATTCCTGCTTCATATCCAGGGAGTTCCAGGCTAAAAACTTGGTCTAGTCAACAGCTTGTATTTCCTGAGCACCACCAACCCCCCCCTTCCCCCTCCCCAGGAAAATGCCAGGACATCCTTCAAGTTTGATCATAACAACGTCCTTGTCACTTCATTATTCCCTAATTGTCCCACCACTGAGCATTAGTGTCCCTAAATAAACTCTAAATAAATCACATAAATGAAAAACAAGTAAGAGCTTTTTCCTAATTCATAATCTGAAAAATGAGAACTGCCTTAAAACTTCATGCAATACCTCTGTGAATAAGGCAACAGTGTTGCGCCTGCCATGGCTAGGTAAGTAAACAAAATTACACAACTGCTATTTAAAACATATGATTTCATTATTGATATTGCCAACCCTCCATTACATGTCACAAAACAGAAGCAGAGATTTTGAAGACAACATATTGTATAAAAACATGAATTATCACATTCAGAATAAAGGAACAACAGCATCTAAGGTACAGAATTACTGTGCTATAGTAACGACACTGACTGTAAATTACTGGTCATTAACTGCAACTTGGCATGGACATTCTGCAACACAGAATACGTAATATAGAACAGGAACAGAATCATTACTAATGGGAACAAAATAAATAAATAAATAAAAGAGGGCCAAGCAGGGGAGTTTCAATACCACTAAACAAAATGTTCTGTAGTTTGTGTTAGAAAAACATAAAAATGGCCTTCCTGTTATCAGAAGAACTATACAAATGAAGGCACTGGAAGTCACTATGAACCCAACAATTCCACACCAAGATATCAAAGGCGAATGGAAATGACAAGTCAACAGAATCAGTCATTACGGGGCTTAAAAAGTGCTGTGTGTCTAAAAATATGAAGGAACAAAAGATGATGTTGTATAGGAGGAATATCATACAGAAAACTCCTTTTCTAATGAAGAAAGTGTTCGCAGTAACAAAGTGACATTTCTGTAACTTTTTGCTACTTACTACTCTAATATTTTAACTCTGATGATTAGTTCATACCAGAATACTAAGAATGCAAACACTCAGCAAAATTAATGACATGGGCAATGTTAATACAGGTATTATCCTAAAGACGATGGTGATCTTATATGCATCTACATCTTTTATTTAAATAAATACAATAAATAAAAATGCTAAAACATATATTCAATTTTGTAATATCTTACAATATCTGTTTAATTAGAAGACCTAAACGCAAAGTAACAGCTAAGAGAACTAGACAAAGATAGAAAGGCAATAATAAATGCACCAAAACAAGATATCAGAATGTGGAATGGATATACCAAGCTATGGATATGTTCCTGTTAGCAGGTTCTTGTGAACATTCAAATTTTATAGAATGCAATGAATTGCTACTCTAGCTCAGCCATGACATGCCTTGACAGGCATAGGGAGACTGAGGTATAACTCCAACCCATTCACAACCTGGCACTAGCAGATAAGGGGTGGTCAGCACCGTGGTTTACCCCCACAGCAGACTTGGTGCCTACTGTACAAGAGCATTGGACGGGCCCTGGACCCAGTCTGGATGGCACAGAAAATCTCATACCCATCAGAATTCGATCCCCAGAGCGTCCAGCCCAAAGCAAGCTCACATACTATGCTATCCCAGTGGAAAATGATAAGACTAGTTGAGCAACTATCTCATTTGTCAAGAATCTAATGGTCTAAGGAGTTAAACAGGGGGTCTGAACCACTAAAATTTAGACATTAGACTAAATCAAGATTGCTAATAATATTGTTGCAACTTGAATCTAGGAAATAAGCCACATCCTCTGGGGATGACAAGAAACAAACACAAGTAAAAAAAAAATCTTTGGGTTAGGAACTAATGGTCTGCATCCTCTCGTGTGGACACTACCAAATTATTTATCATATATTTTATTGGTTTGAACATTCTATACTGACAAGTATACTGTACAACCCAAGGACTGATATCTCAATCTAACCAAACAAGAATGAAGCTTCAATTGCAATTTCAATTTCATATATTTTAACAGTCTGACGATGACCACCTAATGGTCGAAAAATATATCCATGTAACCTGCTTGATAAACATAAAAAACAGTTGTGTTGATGGTGACTAATACCTACCCTTTAATATCATTCGAGTTATTAGTCACCTGCATTCATTATTCTTGATTTTGTTTTGTTACAGAACTACAATGTCTGATGCATAACGAGATATTTTCAAGACTGAACAGAAGTTAGTAATTACATTCATTCACTAGAAAGAAAGAAAGATCTGCTATGCATGCAAACTGCTAATTTCAGAGCTCACTCATGGGCACTTACATCTCCCATGATAGCTGATAGTAATGAGCTCTTCCCTGAGCCCACACTGCCACAGATACCAATCAACTTTCCTCTTTGAACTTCCAATTCTATATTATGTAGTGTTTCCACATGTTGATTATCGTCAGGCATAATAAACTGTCCTTTCTCCTCTGCAGTTGCTGCTATTCCATTAGCCATCTCCTGACCATGTTCGTTTTGATGCTTTTTTTTGCTTTGCCCTACAATCAGTAAAAGTTTTATATTATTCTATTGTCCACTGAAGCCTCAGATTAACTGTTTAAGGTCTGAAATTCACCTATATAATATTTAAGAATTCAATTCCTACCTCACAGTCACATGGTGTGTCAATATTGCAAAAAAAAAACATGTTAAGGCTGTGTGGGGAAATAATCACCGAGACTTCACTGGCGTATCAAGGTGACCTTCCGAGCTGTGATGCTGTATAATATGGTCTAATGTTTGACAGGAACGTGATGCCTTCACATTCAGTGCCTAGCAAGTTCCCCTGAAACACTGGTACATATCAACCAGCGTACACAGCATCACATCACAGAAGACCATGATCTTAACAGTCACTTTCGTAAGAACCTTGAATCTAACACGCTATCAACCGTTTTTATGTAAAAACATTTACAATTATTGTGACAAGCACATTACTTTAATACACAAAGAAAAGAGACAGTGATAATTATGACTGAAGCACGTCATAGAACCAGACATAAATATTTAAAAAATATAACATCTATACAGACATACCCTTCTGATGTTGCTCATCCAAACAAGAAGTCTCCCATGCAAAAGTGCCATCCTTGATTTCAATTATATTCTTTCCAATGGATTTAATTATCGGAGATTCATAATTTGGCCTCAGAACAAAGTTCTGCAAATAAAAAGTTCACACAGAAACTATGAAACACACAGTGCTATTCAGACTGTGGACTTCTAGGTTCTGACACCATGTGGTCTTGTAACTGGATACCAAAAGTTTGGAGGAATCTGGTGTCTCAAAATGACTATTACCCTGAAGACAGAAGTTTTTCTCAGATGTTGACATCTACCTACAACACTACAAGTTGTCACAAACTAGAAGACTACAATCTGAACACTTACTGCCATAAAAACTCAAGTCTTATGTACGTAACTATTAAAGTTCTAAGTAGTTTATTCTACAGAATAACCAGGTACTAAATTTATTAACTTAATGTTTTAGACAAAGCATGTAACCAACTGTAAGGACTTTCACTAGGCAATCCAGAGATTAACTGAATGTGACTAGATACTAAACTTGTCGTACATTTTCTTCTTATCAAATACTTTTGACTAATATTCTGTTGACGTGTGCATTACTCATATATTATTTGTGCAATAATGGAATTACACACTTGAACAGCAACAGGTAGACAAAGCAGTTCATACAAACAGTTAACATCTCCACACACACACACATCCAGAAATCTGTTGCTGCAAAGCACTACAGAAGCAGTAATTATTTTCACACACAGTCAAACTGATTCATTTCTGAACGGAGTGGGGAAGGGAGGCAATAAACGAGAAAAGCAAAGTGGCAGGATGTCATTAAATGTGTCGGAAAACGCAAGAAAACAGCAAAAACTAAACATTATGCATTTTCCACTCAGATGTAAGAAAATAATAAACAAATAAAAGATAAACATTACTTATTTAAATATGTTATAATTCCAACAAGAAGCACACATATTTTACCAATATAAGTCATCTGATCAAATACACTTGGCTTGAGTTTTCTATCTTCAGACATATTCAGACACACAGGATGTGTTTAAACATAACAGTACATCATTGTTGAACATGTAACACACACAAACAATAACACCCCGCAGAAAGAGAACAGTAAATTCAAATAAGCATAAATCTGGATTATGTTGGTGATCATATTTTTAGTAAAAAAAATGTATTAAATTATTAAAAATAGGACCTACATTGATATATTCCATTAAAGTCCATATGTGTTGCATTTTTGCATGCTATTTGTAGTATCTTTGACTCCAATACTGTGATCTAGTCCCTGGAATCAATAGCATGATGTGCACTGAGTAAGACGGTGCTATGTAATGTCCAGATTTATATATATTTTTAATTTACTGTTATCTTGTTACAAGGTTTTACCCTTGCTTGTGTCATACTGTATACACACTGTGGTTCACAAGTTTCAGCACAGATTTTTTTAAAAATCAAAGACACATGAGGAAGACACAATGCTTTTTTTTTTTAAAATTCAAAATAAGCTCCATTGGCATATACAGAGGCTTTTGCGTGTGGTCATAGTTTCTGAAAAGCTGCCGAAAATTCCTCTTTTTGGATCTTCTTTAATTCATCAGTCACGGCTTCCTGGATCTCAGCAACATCCAAAAAGTGGAATGCTTTAAACTTCTTTAGGTTTCTGTGACCGTGCATCGTGAACAAATTGTGAAGTGAGAGAGAAAACCAACGAGATGCAACAGTTAGATGTTTATTTTTAACAATTTCTCAACATGTTTCGGGCATCATTATGCCCGAAACATGCTGAGAAATTGTTAAAAATAAACATCTAACTGTTGCATCTCGTTGGTTTTCTCTCTCGCTTTAAACTTCATTTTCAACTTGGGGAACAGAAAATAGTCTGGCGGAGATAAATCTGGACAGTACAGGGGGTGATACAGGGTTTAACATTTTTTTGGGTCAAAAATTGGCAAACACTTGCAGTTTTGTGGGCGGGCGCATTATCGTGCAACAAGAAGAAATCCCAAGAGCAACACAGCTGGACAAACCCGCTGAATGCTCTTCAGGAGGCGATTCATTACCCCTTTATAAAATTATGCACTTACTGTTTTTCCCGCTGGTATGAATTATTTGTGCACTACACCCTGAGAGTCGAAAAAAATTATCAACGTGGTCTTGATGCGGTACCTTTGGAATTTCAGTTTCTTCAGCCAAGGGGATGTCTCACCAACCTGTTTGGAACTCTGTTGCTTTGTTTTGGGGTCAAAGGCAAAACAACAGGTCTCAATCTTCCATAATAATTTTGTTAAAAAAATTATGTCTGCATCGGCCATCGCGGTAATGTCTTTGCAAGATGTAACTCTATCTTCCCTTTGCTCAGGTGTCAAGGGGTGTGAAACAAAACATGCACACAACTTTCTCTTTCCCAAATCCTCTTTCACAATCTGAAGAACTACAGTCTTGGGGATGTTCGAAGATTCTATCATTCTTGATGTGATTGGACAGTCACTTTTGACCAAATCAGCAACAGCAGCAATGTTTACCTCAGTCTGAGTCGATTTTGGAGGGCCACCTTTCTCGTCATCCTCTACAAGCTTCCTTATGTCTCAAAATCGAGAATACCACCTAAAAACGTTTGATCAATTCACAGCATCATTCCCATATGCCTTTTGCACCAATACTAGTGTTTTGGTCGCAGACAGACCGGCTTTGAAACAAAATTTTATGGCAACTCTCTGTTCACGTCTGCCATCAATGACATATAAAGATAACTGACTTTACAAGACAAGTTATAATTCGTACACTGTCAAAGATAAACAAATGATACTCGGTATGTGAACGGATGTTGTTTGATAGTACTTAGTGGGTTGGGTGAGAGATTGCTCTAGTTCTGTTATTTGGAAAAAATCAGTCCTAAAACTTATGGATTGCACTGTTTATTCAACATTGCTGTATTTTTGTACTGATACACACTCCATGTGTGTGTGAATCTCCCTGAAAGTAGCCAACCCAAGCCAAATGATATAAGACAGCATAAATGATAAACTTGCTGCTAAAACATTGGCCCATGATGGAGATAATTCATCAAATGTTTAGTGAGATATGTTGTAATGAAGTTTTTAAACTGCCCTCGGATCATCATATGTTCACTGATTTGACTCAAGTTTGTTAAAGAACTACATAAATAATTAGATAGTAACATTATGTTTTAGAAGTAAGCCTAATGACATGGAGTTAAGATTACTGACGACGGGGGCTGGTCCCGTCCCCAAAATGTAGTGTCATATTAATTTTATTAATTTAATACATTAGAGAAATGACCAATACCATAAAGTTAACACGTTAATAATTAGAACTTGACAATCAGCCAGACTGTACTGGTGAAACAGTTTGTACCTGTGTGTCTCTTACCAGGGTGACTTACACAATTTTGTTGTGAGAATAACACAGCAAGCTACATGCACTTAGCTCTAGTTTTTAAGCTTAATACCCTGTTCAGAATTACAAGTTATTGACAAGTGCACTCCCCAAATGTTATGCAATTTCAGCAACACACTGATTAACAAGAAAGGCCTTTTACACATGATGTTACACATTTTGTTTAAAGGAAGAATTTGGTTCACCACATTATCCACATAATGTAAGCCATGGTCCAAATCACACCTTTCACAAAATACTGTTTTCTTGCATTCTCAAGCCAAAGAGTTTAAGGACATAAAATTTTTGTACTGTATTGATACAGTCCTACAGACAAAGAGATTGAAATTTATTCTAACAAGACAAAAAAATTAATTACTGAAATTTTGTTTATATGGTCATTCATATTGGAATTTTCACAGCATATTATTTCAATTTTGGCTCATCAACAGCAACAGTTCTGCTTAAATGCTCATCATACTGGTTTATCCATCATAATTTTGCATATATATGGGCTGATAAATCAACACATGCAAAGGAGTAATGAAACAGAATCCCTTAAGTTTTAGGAATGAGGGCTGAATGGAATCTCAAGGCAGCTGTTTCCAGAGTTTGCAAGAGGCAACTTTTGGCCAATTGATATAGCCCTTCAACAATACCACCAACTATTTGCTTACTTACTTATTTACTTACTCCATGGAGCAGAGTCCTTCTTGGGAAGCTAACGGGTTTTCAGCTAGTTAAGAAATTCACCTCCCATTTTATGGAACCCAAAAGTTCATCACAGCAGTCACAAGTGCCCACCACCTGTCTCTATCCTGAGCCAGTTCAATCCAGTCCATGCCCCCAAATCCCACTTCCTGAAGATCCATCTTAATATTATCCTCCTTTCTAAGCCTGGGTCTCCCAAGTGGTCTCTTTCCCTCAGGTTTCCCCACCAAAACCCTGTACAAGCCTCTCCCCTTCCCCATATGCGCTACATACTCCACCCATATCATTCTTCTTGATTTTATCACCCAAACAATATTGGGTGAGGAGATTAGATCATTAATCTCATTTTGTAGTTTTCCCCACTTCCCTGTTACCTTGTCCTTCTTAAGCCCAAATATTCTCCTCAAAACCCTATTCTAAAACAACCTCAGCCTATGTTCCTCCCTGAATGTCAGTGACCAAGTTTCACAACCATACACAACAGGCAGAATTATAGTTCTGTATACCTTAATTTTTATATTTTTGGACAGCAAATTGGAAGACAAAGGATTCTGCACCGAATAATAGCAAGCATTCACTGACTTCATTCTTCTCTTAATTTCTTCCTGAACAGAATTTTGATTTGTTATGGTTGTTTCCAAATATTTGAACTCTTCCACCCTTTCAAAGAAACTATTATCAATATTTATACTGTGAATTTGTCCTGCATTCTGATCTTGAGAAATGACCATGTACATAGTTTTATCTGCATTTACTTCTAGTCCAGTCTCCTTACTAGCCATTATCAAAACTTCTGCATTTTACTTTATAGTATGTATACTTCCTCCCAACATATTAGCACCATCAGCATAAACCAGAAGCTGATTCGTACCATTTAATTTCAAGTCATCCTGGTTTACCTGAACCTTCCTAATGGCATACTCTAAAGCAAAGTTGAAAAGCAATGGCAATAGAGCATCTCAAAACCATTCTTAATAGGAAATATATCAAATTCTTGCCTACCCAGACTCTGCTATATGTTTCAGTCAGACACAATTTTATTAGCCTTACCAGTTTCATGGGGATACCAAACTCAATGAGAATATTATACAAGACCTCCCTCCTAACTGAATCATAAGCTTTCTTGAAGTCTATAAAGAGCTGATGCACTGCTTCATTGTATTCCCATTTTTTCTCAAGTA
>Ga0123352_10015935_pt1 | contig 11970 bp, 14 predicted proteins | sample TergutLab28metaG_FD_89700 | JGI IMG/M metagenome (GOLD analysis project Ga0123352, IMG submission 89700) | Labiotermes labralis P1 segment gut microbial communities from Petit-Saut dam, French Guiana - Lab288 P1 | ecosystem: Host-associated > Arthropoda: Insects > Digestive system > Gut ...
GAAAAATAAGTATGTCAATTTGTAGCTAAAATATTGTACTTTACTTCCTACTTTCATTTGTTTAAATACATGGTCTCTTTTCCTAGATATTTCACTGTGTGCATTACTTATCAGCCGCCCCTCGTAACTGTACCTGTATATTGTACTCTGACATAAATATGTGTTATACCAGTATTATTTTGGACATTGTCCATTGTCTGTTATATAGTAAATGATAAACAAAATGTTCTGGGAGTTGGTTCTACTCCTGCCTTCAGATGATCAGTTGTAACTATAATGACAAACATATTATTATTATTATTATTATTATTATGAATGGTTATGACTGGGACAGAACCAAAGACATTTTGAAAAAGACAGGCAGTGTAAATACAACATAACACTGTGATACATTCACATACAGTTCATACCTCCTTGGCTATCCCCAAAGCCTGATAAACATCCACTCCAAAAAGATCACTTCAATGCCTATTTATTGTCACTGACAACAATAAAACATACTTAGGTCTTCATGAGGGGTGACCAATTGTAACCAAATGTGGAATTTCTTGACATATGTTTATAATATTTAAGTCACTAATATAAAATTTTATGTAAATCCTTCCAGTGGGAGTTTTGCTGCCACATGCAGAGAGACAGACAGGTGGTTGGACAGACTAACAGCTTGATACCATTTCAGTCAAACAGAGTGGTTTCATGGTGATTTAATGTTGCTAGACACAATAAAATTTATTTAGGTCTCCACGTAAAGTACAGGATATTTCTGCCCAATTTTAACTAAACATGGGTTTCCTCAACAGATTTTCACATAAGTCCCCAGTACAAAATTTCAGAGAAAACCAACCATCCAGTGGAAGCTGCGCTGATGTGTGTGGACTGATAGACATAGTGAAGGTAAGAGGCACTTTTAGTAAATATGTGACCACATCTAAAAATAGGTGAATGGCCTACTTCCAGGGTAAAATACGCCACGACAGACCAGTAATCAAAAGGCGCAGGGTTCAACCATCATCTCCAGAAAGGTATGTTAGTATAATGACGCCAAATCACAGACAGAAGGAAGTACAGGCAACTCTTGAAACCTGCTGTGTGGTATAACAAATACACCAGGGTTTATCAAATATATTACACAGTGAACAACATCCAACATAAAATTGGTATATGAACTGGCAAGAAAGCACTCTACAAAATCAAACATTAAAACAAGGACATTCAGACTGTACCTGATAAGTAACCGAAAGCACTCGGACGGACTGTTGGCATCTGAAGAGCGTGGTGTTTGTGGGCTTCCTTGGCAGTTTCCACCTCCTGAAAGATGTCCCTGGCGTAAACCAAACATAAACTCGGAGCAACTTCCACTACGATTTCGTCTTCTTGGATTGCTGGGTGAATTGCTGGCACCAATTTCATTGGTAAGTTCCCCATCAAACAAATCACTCTCCTCTGACAGTGTGGGACCATCATACAAACCAGTCATCAGTAAGCCTGCACTGCTTTCAACTGAAACATGCCAACACTTTCAGACAAAAACTGAAAATACAGTTTGAGGTTCTCACAGTGGTGAGTGAATTCTTTGCATTCCCCTGGAATTTGTCTCCACACAGTTTGGGAGATTAGGTATGTCACATCTGAGTAGACTACAATCTTACAACTGAAAATATCATAATTAGAATCCATTATGGCAGGCATTGTAGTGACCCTTGCATACCAACCCTCTTCAATCTTTTGCACAGCCTTTTATTCAAGCATTCTGTGGCCCACATTTTAAACACGTACACTACCCTGGTGACTGAGATAACTGCAAAAGTAGCCCAGTTTCAAGAAATGATGACCCACGTGCCTGAATCTAAATACCACCATTGCCGCATAGTCACAAAAGACATGAGAGCCTGTTCCAAATACCTGCTTACATCTACCTCATGTAGGTCTGTCTGCCAGCCCTAGATTTCCGCTTAAATGAGAGTGCCCTGGTAGCAGCCAATCTCCAATCTTTATTTTTAGCTGGTTTCTGCTCAAGTAGAGTAATTCTCCAGTGCTTGTAGCAGGGGTCTTGTAAGGAAACACTTAACATGCCAAATGTTACCATGACTAGGCTGATATCACACTGCAGGCAAGCATTAGTAAACAAACCAGAGCAAAGACTAAAAGTACTGCACAAATATCAATCAAACCTCCTCTTCTTCATTGACCAGAAAATTCTATGGTCACTGAACATTAAGGTACATTACTTTGTTTACAGTTGTTACCGTATGTACAAGAATGATTTCAATTTTGTAGAGGCTAAAAGCAACACTCAACATTTCACACATACACTAAATGACAAATGATTTAGAACCACTCACATGTCTGTTGTTCTAGAGCAGTCCTTGAAGTGAGCAATGGAGCACCAGATGGTCGAACAATGCTACCGACACGTGATCTGAAGCGATCAAATGCTGCATAGTCTGTTGAATCTTGCTGATGTGAAGTAATAGCAGCTTTGTTCACTGAAAAAACGAACATACTTGCAACTGAAGATGAACCCTCGGGTTTGACACATGTAGAAGACATCATAAAAATTAAAACATTCACGTAATAAATATGCATTTTTTTGGTTTATATTATACGATTATACTACAATGTGTGGTGCAAAAAACATTAAACAAAATACTTGCAACTGCTATTTATGCATGTACATACGGAACACTCAGCTATGATCTGTGTGACATTAAGAACAAACTGCTGCTCTTATGGTAAAAGAATTAATTAAGTAATTAAGAATGTTCATATATATTACAGGCAATATGCTATCAGATTAAAAAAAAATCTAAATCTCACTGTGTACCTGAAGTACCAACAAAATCTCAGTTTGATCCACAGACATATGTAACTCACCTGCATAATTTATTATTTCAGGCAATCTGTCTCTGCTACATAAAATGAGCCTCATCACATACCTCAGCAGTTTCACTCACAAACTGACCTACATTTCTCAGAAATTTTACTCTGAATAAAATGAATTGTACTTAAAAAAAATCTGTGTTCTTCATTTTAAGCATTTTGCCAACTTGTCCAGTGGAAAACAGGTAGCACATATACTCTAGAACAACATTTGTTTAAAATAACTACAAATGTAAACAAATTTTTGCATGACACTGGACAAACCATTGAAACATTACTACAATACAAGCTAACCCCAAAAATAAAAACCTGACGATGTGACTCTGCATGGAAGGTACCACTAGATAAGACCCCAGCATAACCATGTTTCAAATATCAGTTGTACCACAGTCTATATTCATAACTGCTAAACGAGAATATTATCTGCTACACAAGCAAACGAATACTGGCACCTTCACTGCTCAGACTGCAGAAACACAATGATTTGTGACACACAAATTTGCACACTCTCCCAACTTGTGACATCAACCTAGGCTCACTAACATTACCTGCGCCTGAACCTGGAGAATTTGTTGAATTAACACTCAGTCATGTGACAGCAGCTGTTCATAAGCAGATGAATACTGGCACCTCCACCGCTCTGACTGCAGAAACACAATGATCTATGCACACATGAATTTGCATACTCTCCCAACTTTTGACATCAACCTAGACTCACTAACATTACCTGCACCTGAACCTAGAGACTTTGTGGAATTAACCCTCAGTCCACGATGGCAGCTGCTACATAAGCAGATGAATACTGGCACCTCCACTGCTCTGACTGCATAAACACAATGATCTATGAGCATAAAAATTTGCGCACTCTCCCAACTTGTGACATCAACCCAGGCTGACTAATATTACCTGCCTCTGAACCTGGAGACTTTGTGGAATTAATCCTGCTATAATTGCATGAAAATAAATTGTACATTGTTCCCAGTCTGAAGTATATTTACATACATTACAAAGCAGGTAGCAGCTATACTACCATCTTGTGTTGACTGACCAGTTGACTGACCATTACACAGCAAACAGATAATCTTGGAGTTAGCATGTGAAGGGTTCTAGAGTCAATTGCAACAATTGATACAAAACTTAAAAATAAAAATAAAACATATATGTCAATATATAGATATGCAATTTCCTGAACAAGAGAGAACAGACAACCAAAATGTGTACATCAAACATACCCTAAACAATCAAATGCACAGTGCAATAAATCTAACATGACCCAAAAACGTCAAAACTTACTAACCGATCTTGTGATCATGTGATATTGATTCAACATTGGCAGTTTCCTGATGAGAACTTGCACTGTCTAGTGATGTATGTGAGATGACATCTGCACCATCTACCAGAGACCCTGAATCGTCAGACACCCGGCATCGGAGTCCCGCACGCCGGAACAAGGCCACACCAATTATCACATTTCTGCAACCATCAACTGCTCATAAGTACTCTCCAAAACAAGTGAATCCTTCAGTATCTACATGAATGTAAGGCATGGGGGGGGGGGAAGGAGAGAGAAATAGAACATTAGAACAGATGTAACAAAGTTATTCTAATGTCACAAAGGTCTAGCAACTTAAAGGTAAAGTTGTCTCTTTCCACACAATGAAGGCATATAGAGGAAGGAGAGGTACAGTTCCATTCATTCTTAGCCCTCGCCCTGGATGGAGGTGAGTGATCAATGTCATTCCCAGGCCACTTTACTCCTAGGAAAGAAATGTGGGCTCTGAGCCAGTCTGGACATTTTGAAGAAGAGAAAAAATCCCTTTCCCCTACCTGGATTTGAGCCCCAGAGCATCCAGTCCAAAGCCTAGTCATGATACAGACTAAGCCAATAACCTCAGCACTCTCAGTATAAGCACAGAGACTGTGATAACAAAACACTCAAGTGAACTTCTGGAAATGCGAAACAAGCCATAATAAGAAGACAGAGAAAGAAATATTTGAGGTTCTTACAGCAGTGCTCATCAATATTCCAGGCATCTGGGTTGTTGCACAATGTTGACAAGTAGCAAGTTACATTACAAAGGAGTGTTCACTTTCAGGGTCAAGTATTCCACAAAGACAAAATAAGAATCTTCAATATCAACGTAAAGTCCGTCCTGCTTTACGGCTGTGAAACCTGGAAGCTTACTAAAACCATCATACATCAACTTCAAGTCCTTGTCAATAGATGTATCCGCAGAATATTGAAAATATTCTGGCCGGTCCAGATATCAAATCAAGAACTGTGGGCAAGAGCTAAGCAAAAGCCAATCGAACTAGAAATTTGGCAGAGGAAGTGGGGGTGGCTGGGCCACACACTTCGCCGACCACCAGGTCACATAGCAAAAGCAGCCTTAGAATGGAACCCTCAGGGAACCAGATCCCACAGCAGACCCTGAACAACATGGCACAGAACCATCTTTGAAGAGATTAGACACCAAGGCAAAACATGTAAGGAAGTCAAAGTACTCGCCAGTAACCGTGTCAGATGGCGAAACTTTGTGAGGGCCCTATGTTCCCTTGAAGGATGATGGGGTTGTGAAACAATGGGAGCATAGTTCCAGGCACTGAGTGGGGTCCTAGAATAACCTGAAGGAAGGTTACATGACATCAGGTGGTTGGGTGTAAGGAGTTGAATCAAAGTCATGGATTTCTTTTTAAGATGTGGAGTGAAGATGGCTGGGGATGCAGTTTGTAGTGAGGTGAGAAAGTCACGGTGCAGGCGTCTCCAATTCTAGGGCCCACCAGCTTGTATTACGCAGCCTGCAGCCACATTTGTAAACTGTGTATATACTACAAAAACTTCACAATAATTCAAGCAGTTAGGTATAACACTTACTGTTATTTTACCATGTGTGGACTGCATACCAACCTACAGTAATTAGCCTGGCCCTTCACCATAAAAACTTTGGAGACCCATGTTGGGAGGTAATGAGGAAGGAGAGATCTGGGATTTGTGTGGATACTAAAATGGGGGCCCTGAAAACTGTTTGTAACGATCATGGGAAAGATCCCTCTGCTCTCTCAGAGAGTCAATTTGAAGCATCCATGACCTGCTGAGGACCAGGGCATTCTCCCCATTCATGTTGATGGCATGAAACTCGAACTCAATCGCCTCTGTCATGACATGGTCCATGTAACAGAGTGTAGAGGGAAGAAGTTGGGTTTCCTGGAGTTGGGTGTGATGTTCATTTCATACTGTACTCAGCCACTGCTGACATTTGGCTGTCTGGCATCAATGCGCCACAGGCGTCTTTTAACTTTCTGGTCTCAATACACTGACCAATTTTCCCACTGCATACCTGACCACCCTTACTGAAAAAGATGTATATGCCTAGAGTCTTCAGTCACAGGTTATCCAGGGCAAAGGACATTAGAGATCTTACAGGGCAGCAGGCCAATACTTTTAATATTGTGTCATGAAGAAATTTAGAGCAGTCTGAAGTCAGGGAATTCTTACTATCATCCTGTGCAGAATGATTTGTCTTTTCAGTTTGCTATCCAAATATAGAACTATAATTTTTCCTGACATTTTGTATGGGTGTGAACCTTGGTCTCTTACAATGAGGGAGGAATATTGACTGAGTGTGTTCGGGAAAAGGGTGCTCAGGAAGATATTTGGGCCTAAAAGTGACGAGGTAACAGGGGAGTGGAGAAGACTACATGCTCTATGATCTGTACTCCCCACCAAATAATACCTTAGTGATGAAATAAAGAATGAAGGGGTCAGGGCATGTAGCAGGCATGGGGGAAAGGAGAGTTGCATATTGGGTTTAAGTAGGGAAACCTGAGAAAAAGAAACCCCTCTGAAGACCTAAGTGTAGATGGGAGGATAATACTAAAACAGAACTTCAAGAAGTGGGATGGGGAACATGGAATGGACTGGATTTATCTGCCTCAGGAAAGGGACAGGTGGCTGGTACCTGTGAATGTGGCAATGAACCTTCGGGTTCCATAAAATGCAAGGCATTGCTTGACTAGCTGAGAACCTGTTAGCTTCTCAGGAAGGACTCTGCTCCATGTGGGTGGTTATTTCATTAAACACAGCTCAAAAACAAAAAAACTAATGACAATCATTAGTATTTTTTATACAAATAAAACATATGAAGTTCTAATATGACAAGTTTTGTAACTTGTTTTAGGAAGAGAATTAATGGTACTTACTGCATTTCTTTATGGAAGTAAACACTTGGTTTAAAATGTTATTGAAATTAAAGTGACTATTAATAAGGGACTAAGGAATGTTCCAGATCAAACAAAATTAAAAATGAAGAACACAGTACAATCACATGAAAATAACCACTGCTGAAATAGCATTCATGACATCAGTGCTAAGCATGGCAGCCTAATAAAATGGAAAATCAGGAAGTTCAAACACAATACGAGAAAAACAAGCAATAGAAGGATTTCAAATGAAAACATGACTTAACATAATGTGTGAAGACTGAATTAAGTTTTCCATACTTTCATATCTTGCTTTATGAGACAGCAGAATGCAACAACTAACACTACAGCACAAAGTGTATACAAAGTGTATATAAGTCAATGGCATTTGCAATTCCTGTCTCACTTGTGATACTTTCTTTTTCCTGGTTGTGAAAATCATGCCTACCTGAGCTTATTCCAGAGCAGCTGACTGGAATTTGTACAGTCAGAAGGCCATGTTGCCTCCAGAACAGCACGATTGTAGAAGCCATAAGTGATAGCGTTGGGTTGAATGCCACTTCTCTTCATCTGTGACAACAGCTTAACAGCCAGCACAGGCTGACTGTACATACCACACAGCTGCATCATGACGCGGTAACAAACCTGACGCAGCATAAACAGTCATCTTTAGGACTTGAAAAACATAGCTGCCTGCTCTGATTCTTTCACCAGAAGTGACAGCCAAATGGTGTGTTAGGACACGCCCAGACTTGTACATTCTACCACAATGTAACAGCGTAACATAACCATGCAGGATTCTGCCCACACTGGGTTTCGGTTCAGACAAGACAGTGCACATTCTGGCAAATAAGCAGTGCACTGTGATCTACCAACTGTTTGCTACAACTACTGGGTAGATATGAGAGTGTCAGCTCCACGTGAAGATCTCGATGAGCACAGAACATGTCCAAACTAGATCTAGCAACATCAAGTACATTCTTTGACATGCGCTGGAAAACTGGCAGCAGGGTGCATCATCCCACAGGTGAACCAAACAAAGAGAATGTTACACCAAAACCATCAAGACCTGCAAATCCCTGCTACATTACACTATTATGTTGTGGCAGAATGGTCAAGTCTGGATGCGGCCTGATATCATCCATGTTAAAAAAAAGAGCATACGAAGTAGCTTACCTCATCCGTAGGCTGCAGCTTCATCTTTTGTATTTTGACTAGGAACTCATATGCTGATTGAAGACATGCTGGAGCCTTTGATCCAGACTGCATGGCATAACTTGGCAAATGTATAAACCACAAGCTGTTCACAGAGAAACATCACATCTGTAAACTGCAGAACTTCACAGCATACTCTGAACAATAACAAAACCGCTAATGGCCCGTAACCCTCAGAAAAAGCTAGGCTGCATGTCCAACACACAACCCATATAGGTCACACATACTGTCTGATAATGAACATATCATAGTAAAACAAGGCCTCTTGACTACATGTTAATTGTGAGTGGTAAGCATGACCCTACAATACAAAATGATGAAAAAGAACACTTCCTGTGATTGTTAAAATATTGGAAGACTAAATAAACTCCAAATTTTTGTTTCATGTTGTTACACACAATGAAGCGCTTTCACAGCTCTGAGGTGGCAATGTAATCACCGCATTGCTTGAGCTGAGGTGCAAGTGCATTATTTTCTGCTCATGATTCTGAAGTCAGTTACACCAGTATTCATGGTGAAAGGAACAGTATGTTACTGTAAAAGACAATAAAATACTGTACTTATCTAATGAGGGGCAAGAAGCATAACTATATTCTTTTTATTTCTGGTCAACAACATGAACCACTTACAAGAGAGAATTACTACTGGAACAGTTAATAAGCTCATGGGAATGGTTATCAAGGGGAGTACATCCTAGGACTCTCAAGATGGAAGCAATGTGTTCCTCTAAAATGTCTCTAAACTTTTACCAGACTACATGGCATCACAACTAAGAAGAGAGCATTCTACAAACTGCTGCAGTATTCAGAACCTGAAAGGCCAAATGTTAATATCAAAGGTAAAGTTCACCCTAGAATAGTGCTAAGACCCAGAGGGGGAGTAGTTGTATAGCTCTATTCTTTCTTGAACCTTGGTGCTAGATGGAGGTGGGTAGGTGCACATATTCCTTACTTACTCCATGGAGCAGAGTCCTTCTTGAGAAGCTAACTGGTTTGCAGCTAGTCAAGAAATTTCCCACATTTTATGGTACCCAAAGGTTCATGACTGCATTACATTCAATAGCTGGGAGAAATAGTTCCTCCACCTAGCCAAAATACTGTGGGAGTCTGTAACCAAATCATCTTTCTCATCCTTAACTATATTAATTCTTTGCTGGTAACCCTTCTTAAAGTCAATGATGGCCCTATACAATTCCCTAATATTTTTTATCTTACTGTTAGTTTCAAGTTCCTCAATTTTAGCTTTCAGATACGCCTTCTTTTTGTTCCTGAAATGTCTGCTAGCATCACACCTTACATTGTTCAGATTATCTACACTGCTTTGGCTTGGTTCATGTATCCACTGCATTTTAGCCTGCTTCCTTTGATCTAAAAAACCTAAACATTCTTCATCAAAACCATGGTTTATGCTGCTTCTCTTCATGCAGAACTACTCTCTCTTTAGCTGAGGTTTTGATGTTCTCTTTAATGTTCTCCCAAGCCCTATTTATGTCCTCACCAACACTAAAGTTCTCCAAAGTTGCAAACCTGCTTGTAATTTCAATCTGATACTGTTTCCTAACCTCCAGCTCATTTAGCTTCCGGAGATTAAATCTTTCCCCATCAGACTTCTGTGCTGCTTGTTTACTTGCTGCCAATCTTTCCCGAACTTTTGCAACCACCAGATAGTGATCAGTATCACAATCAGCTCCCCTGAAACTTCGCACATCTAGTATGCTCAAATGCCTTCTCCTATCTATCAATATATGATCAATCTGGTTGTCAGTCTTCCCATCAGGAGAGGTCCAGGTGTACTTATGAATGTTTCGGTGTGGGAACATCGTGCTCTCAACAACTAAATTTTTTGACGTGGCAAAGTTTACTATTCTAACACCACTATCATTACTATCCTGATGTAGACTCTCATTCCCAATTGTCAGTTTTAAAATATTCTCTCTCCCCATTTTTGCATTAAAATCTCCTAATAGAATTTTCATATGGCACTTAGGAAAATTATAAAAACCTGCTCTAATTCCTCATAAATACTGTCCTTTGAATCATCACTTTTCTCCTCACTTGGTACACGCAAATTTAGAACAATGATATTACACCAGCGACCTCTCAGAAATATATATGACACCCTATCACTAACACACTCTGCTCTCTTAAATGCTGATACTATTCTGTGGTGTATAAAGAATCCTGTTCCCAATTGATGATTTTCATTTCTTTTCCATTGAAAAAATTAAATCCCCTGCTCTTACTGTCCCCTCTCTGTCCCATCTGACCTCCTGCACACCCACTAAATCCAATTTATATCTAGCCAATTCCCTGCCTGCTGCCATAAATGAACCTGCCCTATACAGGCTCCTAACAGCTCCTAACATTCCATGTACCAAATCTCATGCCCCTCTTTCGTTGCTTAGGTTGTACCAAAGTATCAGTCCTGGTCCAAGGCTTTGTCAGTTAATATTTCGTAACAAGATACGTTTGAATGGGGAGGAGTTGTTAGCACCTCGCCCAACCCCCAAGCTGGAGGACCACCCCTTGTCGGTTGTCTGTGACTGCTTATTCCATATATTCGCAGCTACCCTCCATATTGGAGGCCGTTCCTCCATCCGCAACCTGAGGATGCGCCGTGCCGGGAGAAAGGACCCACTTATCACATGGCGTAGGTGCATGCGGTACGTGAAATATGGCAGATATATGTGGGAATTCAGGGAAGGGAGCAAAATACCTTAGACTTCATGCAGTATGCTTGAGAGGTAAAAAGTCTATTATGGAAGATAATTTTACCTGTAGCAGGTGGTGAGCAAACATTTGGCCCAAAGCTCAGGTTTTGCCGCATGTTTTCGAGCTAGTTTTTGAGCTGACTTGATCTCGTGCTTTGTTCGTCGGGCCATCGGACTACCTGGCAAAACCCCACTCAGCCGTGACACTGCATTGTGAAAATTTACTTCTTTCCGACTGAAGAGAAGGGGATCCAGCATAAAACTCTGCAAAATCAGGCCATTATTTAAATAAAAAAAAAAAACCTACACTAATTTCTGGACCTCACATACAAAAAACCATCAATGTACCTAAATTTAAAATGCTACTAAAAATAAGACTTAACACACAAAATATACAAATGAGAATCACCACTCTTTCCAGTAACATTTTCCAAAAAATATACACAACTACATATACCTGAAATGGATGCAATTTTTAATTTCCTTCCAACATGCAAATTACCAAGATAAAACAATTGCTATCACAACAGCGCCCTCCTTACTTCCAAAACATGTACATTTCCCACCAATCCTGGAGTATTTCTACACTTGTATAGGAGGGTAGTTGCATGCAGCAATCCAAAATGGTATATACATCACACACAGACAAACCATTATAGCCCCTTAAAAAAATCCACTCATAACATTACACTAATGTCTATAACACATTACTTAATCAATTGCATAATAAATGAACCTACTCATACCAAAGCATGCCATTGGACACCATCCTGAACAAATTCTAACAACCTCCCATTACCCAAAATTCATCTCCTCTTTCCTTCAAGTAGCTATTTTTCTATTACACACGCACACACACGCACGCGCGCGCGCGCGCACACGCACGCACGCGCGCACACGCACGCACGCGCGCACACGCACGCACGCGCGCACACGCACGCACGCGCGCACACGCACGCACGCGC
>Ga0123352_10015938_pt1 | contig 11967 bp, 7 predicted proteins | sample TergutLab28metaG_FD_89700 | JGI IMG/M metagenome (GOLD analysis project Ga0123352, IMG submission 89700) | Labiotermes labralis P1 segment gut microbial communities from Petit-Saut dam, French Guiana - Lab288 P1 | ecosystem: Host-associated > Arthropoda: Insects > Digestive system > Gut ...
GGTGGGTGTGGTTGTTTTATTTTTAATATTTTAAATGTTTTTCCAATGGGGGGGTGTGTGGGGGATTTTTTTGGGGGTTTTGGGTGTCGGGGGGGGGGGGGGATTTAAACCCCCCCCCCCCCCGTCGGTAGCCACTGATTGAAATGCCAGTTGGATATAATGCCTTGAAACTCAGGTGAATAAAACTCAGCCTTAACTATCCTCACGTGTTTCACGTTTATTAAATGACTCTGAAACAATGAAGAGTCTTCCGGAATTGTATTGCGAAGTTATGTTGACATCGAAATATGCGGCCTGACGCGATGAAAAATTATTTTTTAGAAGAAGGATTTAACATTTTTTACACCGAACATAAATGGGCATTCTTTAACTTATTGAGGAATGTTGATGTACACTGCCCAACATAAATGCGTCATTTACCGATCACCGTGTTTAATCGTTTTCATGTTAGAAATTAACTGGCAGAATAGGGGAAATGTTATAAAAGTTTCGCAGTTAAACTGCATTCCACTAGGCCCGATTTCTGCCATTGTTACTACGTGGAGCAGCAAGCCCCTATACCGATTTTACGGTGGTACGAATGACGTTCGGCTTTATTCCGGCGGTAGGGGCGGGCGGAAAGTTTGAATGTTCAGTTATCGAAAGACGCTTTTGAAGCTGCATAGATTATGTCAGACGTTTCTCACGATGGTGACCATGAACAGTGTTATATTCAGGGATGACAATGTGCAGACAGATAGGAGCAAATGGACAGTTCAGAGAAACCTGCTATGAGACAACAGGTTTCAACGTCTGTGCTCTTCTCTGCCAGATTACACGCCGTACATCCCGCAGGACAGAAATCTTATAGGATATGTACTGTCGAACAGTATGATAACTTACCATCAACCACTGCAGGCGCGTGTTACTGAAAAGCTGCCACAGGGTGGGAGATGGTCTGTGGCAGTGAGCACAGATCGTCTAGTGTAGGCAGCGAGCGTAGTTTTTTCGATGTTGTATTAAAGCAATTCTGTGGATGTTTAGAGGAAAATCATGAAATCTTGTAGTCAATTTAGTCTGTCTCTGCCGAATTTTGCACCTTGCAAATGCAAAGCAGAAGCGATGTACAGTGAGGAATCAGGGGACGTGTTAATCCAAAATGTAATACTTGATTGCAAGGATCTTCACGAAGTGGGATATGGGGGTGTGGACTGGATCTAGCTGGCTCAGGACAGGGACAGGTGGCGGGCAGTTGTGAATGCGATAATAAACCTTCGGGTTCAATAAAATGCGGGGAATTTCTTGACTAGCTGAGAACCGATTATCTTCTCCAGAAGAGCACTGCACCATGGAGTTAATAGTTTATTCCATTATGCACACGAAAGAAGGTGGCGGAATTAACAATGCTCTTCGAAATTTGTGGTTTTCACTGCGGTGCTGATGAAGAGCCTATGTTCTGGGATATGATGCTGTTATACCGTCTAAACAACGTCATATATCCCAGAGGTCTGTAACCGTCAATGGTGTTAACTAAATTCGTGGTAAGAAAGCAAAATATTTTCAGCGACACAGGAAATGTAGCCTATTCTTTGTTAGTGATGAAAATTATTTTTACCAGTAGCTCTCTGTGAATTATAATTTCAGCTTCACTAAAAAAATTAGAAGATTGAATACTTGGTAGTTTTTAGGCGCGTTCACAAAATTGCGAAAAGCGGCTATTAGCTTCGTCATGTCCGCCCATCTGTCTACATGGAACAACTCGTTTCCCACAAACGGATTTTCATTAAATTTGGTAGTTGAGGATTTTTCGAAAATCTGTCGAGAAAATTCAATTTTCATTCATATCTGACAAGAATAAAGGGTACTTTACATGAAGACCAGTATACATTTATCTTTACAATATCACGCTCATTTCTTCTTAGAATGAGAAATGTTTCAGACAAAAGTTGTAGAGAAAATCAAAACACGTATTTTGTGTTCAGTAACTTTTTTTTGAAAGTCATGCCATTTATGAGCTAATGTGGAAAAGTATTGTAGATTGGGACAGGCCACAAATGAAAACATGGCTCATGCAATTGGATGTTGGATACCTAAAGCTACAAATACACACAGTTAGGTTGTGTAATACTTATTGCTTTTCCACTGCAACAATGGTTGCACGATCATGCCTCAGTGTTACATTATACGTACATTGCCTGTCTTGTTCATTAATATAATGGACAGTCCTCAGAATCTGAAGCATTCAATATAGGACAAAGCACTTTTTTTTAAGTAGATACTATATATGTATGGGTGAATTTCAATAGGACTCTCATCATTTGTAGCAGCACACCAGTCATTTGCATTTAGGTTCATAGAGTTTGTCTGGGAATTGTTATAAACCCTAAGTCACATTACACATTCAGTAGACATTGTATGGAAGATTGGGTAATTGCTTCAACTCAATGCCAAGGCCAGCCCCAGACATTGACCCATAGTAGGTGACCCTTGCTGATAATTGATAACATGGGTTCATCATTAAATAGAAATGAACATGAATCTTGGAGGCAAATATCAGGGTCCAATAGTGATATTGCTGCCACCAACAGCATGCTGTTATTACTGATGCTAGATAGCAACAGATGAATTGGCTTACATGAAATATCAGCTTTATAATGCGATAAAGGTTTAGATCATATTCATAGCCCAGAATAACACACTGTACAGAAATAACTGTGCTTATTCATCTTTGCTATAAATGTGTATTACATATTCGTGTGTTACAATTCTGACATTGTTAGTCAGATATAACATCATTATTACTGATAATTTTCCCCTCTTATTGTCACCCAACATGGTAATAGACTGTAGTAAACAGAAACAACCATGCCTGCACCTACACTGATGTAAAGGGCATTATCTGCTTGCAGGGTAAAACCTCATCTCAATAATACAGTAACACTGGTCAGAAGCCTATATCCATGATTGCAAAACTTCCCAGGATGCACACAAAAAAATGTCCTTCACTCAAACTGCATTGTTTTCTTAGCATAAGTTATATGTTATTGAAGTAGTGGACAGTGAATGTTCTTGTACTGTGTTTAACCCTTACCCTGCTAACGTGGAGAATGTGGTGAGCTCCTTATAATGCCAGCAAATGGCAGATGGGATTTAACTCAGCATTTGAAGGGTTAAAGTTACATCAGTGATATTCATAAGTGTTATTGGTGGTTTCAGGCAATGGAATTTGGTCACTTTCTAATGAATTTTATGAGAGGTCTGTCAGTAATCATAATTAATGGCAAAGATCTTTAAATTGGTAAACAAATTTATTTGTTTGTTACATATAATATTGGTTTGCTCATGTACCATTACAATAGGTCTACAGGAAATTCTGATGTGCTGACCTAAGTTGAATGGTCTAGAAGAAATTTGAGTCACACATTATTGTTAACGTTGCTGTCAGACCTCAACTTGTCATATGAGCTTATGGATTTTGAATTAATTAAGTAGTTTCTTCTGCCTAGAGAGATCTCCTAGTTTTTCTGGGTTTGTTTGAAGCCTAGATGGATATAAACATTGCATGGGGAAAGGTATTTTGTCAAATTTATCATTCTCAAATAGGGGCTGCCAAAACGAGCACATGTGTGTTTGTAGCCCCTGCAGCCATCCATAAGCACACAGATTTATGACAATACTTTATAGGAATGACTGCAAGTAATGATGACTAAGCATCTTCACAACTTTGATCCCTTTTGGCCTCAGGTTTTGGCCAGCTGTATTTGCAATAGCAAGCACATTTCAATTCAGTCTTTCTGAATTTCTGTAAATTGTAGCTTTCAGGCTGATATTGTTCTAAATACATTTGCCTGACAGATAATTAGCCGGAGAGGTATTTTCATTTCTCTCACACATCTTCTATAAAAAGCAATGTAAAAAGGGGAACCCTTTTCGAATAATGCCCTTACATATCTGTGTTTGATTAAACTGCTACTTTCAAAGGAAAAAGATGCCAGACTCTTTTTACTTGTATCCCATACAAGCAAAAAAAAAACCCCCCCTTCTTAGCAGACAGTTCAGACAGCTTCCCCTACATGGTCCTATACAATGACAGAATGACAGAATGTGCTGAATGTGTGTATGACATTTTATCACATTCGCAAGGAAGTTTTAAAAAATGGGTAACAACACTCTTATTTCTGTAACCAGGAGTTGACAGCCTGTTACATGTCAGTGTCTGTTGCAAAGTGCTCGCCAAATAGGTGCTTCTAACAGGGTCAAGAGAAATGGAAATCCTTCCAAACTGCCAATTGGACATGTTAGGGGCCAAGAACCACCCTCTCTGGAGCTCCCATCTTTCACTCAGTGATTTCCAACTCTTTGGACCTCTTAAAATGCACCTGGCTGGCGAACAGTTTGCAACAGACACTGATGTGAAGCAAAAATTACAAAGAAATGTAAATAGTTACAAATGTAGGCACCAATAATGTGAGTGGTAACCAGACAAATTGAAAGTGTTAACTGTAAATTTGGAACTTCTAAATATATACTATGAAAATTATGACAGAACACTGTGTGAATTTGCTGCACTAACAGTTAGGTTTTAGGGTATAAATTGTATGATATGACACAAATTTCTCATTGTTTTTGTATTTTCTTCTTTTTCAGCATCACAGAAATGTAGAACAGGATGTCAAGGACGTAAGTGTTTCTCATTCTTGGCATGAAATAATATGTGCAGATTTCAGTGGCTTACATACATGGAAAGACAGGTGTTGTATATTATGGGATGTGTGTGAAACTTGTAATTCATGGGATATGAATGTTTACATCTACATTTAAATTGGCCCTAGAAATATTTTCTATTCAAGTGTGATGACTGTACTCACTACATATAATAATTAGTAATATTTTATGCTTGGTGTGCATAAGGAACTATTCTGTTGTTGATTTCTTCTGTGTTTGGTATGTGAATTTAAGTATCTACTGGATTTATAGTATGTCTCTTAGTTAATCTTGTTAGTTTTCTTTCTTTATATGGATTTAAAATTTAAAGTTAATGAAATAGGTGACATTGTCAGTTTTAATATGCAACCTGTTGTTAAACTGTAAGTCAAATAGAGAGCAGAACTTGAAAACAGTTTCGTTGCATACTTTTATCACATGTAGTATATCCCTATATTCAAACAGCCACATTCTGCTAGTGGTTGGAAGAGGATGATTGTGATTATGTGAAGTTGTAAACTGAACATGATGTCATTACTTGATTTTCAAAATACTTGACCTTAAAAGTTTAGAGACAAGTCAGCCTGCTTTTATGTGTAATTGCAGATCAGACTGGAATGTTCAATAAACTTTCTCTGTTAAAAGAAAATAGTGTTACTGTGTGTCTTTGTGACTAAATAAGTAAATAAATAAATAAATAAAGATAGAAGGATTAATTTAAAGAAATGTCCTCAAATAGGGCCCTATGGCAAATTTTCTCTGATGAAGGAAATTTATGTGGGGAATCAGCCATGTGAAAAAGGCTTTGCTATCCCAGACTCTGTGTCTCCAGCATCAGGGGATATTGTAATATGAGAGATGACATACACGTAACTTCAGGTTCCATAATTGTGTGTTTCTTGTACTACTCAGGAAAAAGGTGTTCCAGAGAGTCAGCAGTAAAAACATTTACTTTGTATTAATGATGACAGCAAAAAATTGGTTGGTTGAAACTCCCTTCTCCCTCCTCATAAATAATTCAAAAGAGAGGAGGGAAGAAATTTGACTGCCTGGCATAGTGCTGTACCAATATATTATTACTGGGATGGTTTAAATTGTCGTGAATCTTACCCCATTTCAGTTATTGACCGTCGAGTTGCATGAAGTATAGTGTTTCCTCCTATTAGTATTGCAGTAGACATGTGAAAGTTTTTTAAATTTCTGTATTTCTTTTGAAGGAACATCTCCCTTCCAAGTAAGCTATGTGACTGGACATACATATGTATACAGTTTTGAGGGACACACAGTTGCAACAGTACCAGGTCAGCAAGGGGATGGAACAAAGCTTCAACTAACAGCAACAGCGGAAGTCAGCTTCTTGGACAAATGTCAAGGTGTCCTGAAGCTGAAAGATGTTCAAGTCATTGGACCAGATGCACAGGTATTCTTCAGCTAGTGGCACAGATCTGTTAAAGAATTCCACTTTTGCTTTAAAATATCTTTTAAAGTCAGATAATTTTAAATTTTAAGGGGTATTTGTGTTTAGCTTTGTTTCACAAATAGAAGAGAAAAACACATATTACTGTAGTTCCATGATGTTGATGTGTCATCGTTTTTGCAAGTAGCATCACCAATACTGTGGGTCGGATACATGCATTTCCTGTTCAGCACTGGCTGTAATAAAATTTCTAGTGGGGTGTGTAACAGCTATTGAGTGTGTACCACCATTAAGATGAAACATATTTGTTAATCCTTCTCATAAGGTGCATTTATTTTTTTATCAAAATTTTTCTCTGTGATTGGAACCATTTTATATTCTACATTATTGTTGTTGAAAATTCAGTGCAAGAAAAATAGTTCTGATAAGCTTTGAACCTCAAAATATATTATGCAGTTGAGACAAGTTTCATCAATAATTTTGCCGGGTTAGAATGCTTTCATTACAATTTTTTAATGTTAGTCACAAGAATTAATTATTTATTAATTTGTATGCTGATTGATATAAAAATGGCTATTAAATGGTTCTGTGAAAACCACAAACATAAGTTCTATTCTGTGAATTATAAAAAAAATATGGTGGTTTCTGATGTATGTTCTGGGTGTTTTGAGATAAAATTTCTATTAGTATCAGATGTGTTTGTAGTCACTGAGGCAGGAAGATTTAAAGAAATGTATCATCCTAAACACTGTACTACATTACTGTTAGGTGGCATGATCACTGTATTAATATATAGTACCAAAAATTAAACTGTTGGCAAGGTTGTTGCAGTAACACCCACGCATAATTTAATGATGTCACATGTCAGTTGTCAGTCTAACTGTACATCATTTCTCTGGTGCAGTGCTGTTGTAAGATATCAGCTGTTATCTTTCCCCCTTGACTTTTCCTTACCATTTGTGGCCCTGTTGAAATGATGGTTTATTTTAGTGGAGTTCAACCCTCTTGAAGCCTAGAATAACTTTCTTAACATTTGAATTAACCCAATTTTGACTGCTGCTTTGACAGGTGAAAATGTGGGAACTTGTCTCATAATTGTGCGGTCATATATGTATAAATCCCTTAATATGTACTATGTACTTAATATGTAATATGTACTATGGTCTGAGACCCCTGGTGTAAGTCAGTGTGTTTTACCACGTTATGAAATACTGCTTAAATTCCACTTTTTAAATGAGTGTTTACCATCATAAATTACAATTGTTGTCTGACTATCTTCAGCATACATATTTTTATAAAATCTTTCAAACCGATGTCCTCTTTGCAGCCTCAAATATTATAATGTAGGCTGCTTCCTACTCATGATGACAGGGGGCTTTGCTTATTGGCTTCCCATACTATAGCTGCTTCCACAGTATGCAACCAGTGGTCCTGTTCATCTTTTGCACAGTTGGCATCTACAAAATGTAAAAGTTCCTAATTTTTTTTAACTTAAAGTACTGGCTTGTGTATTGTTTCAGATACCTTAGTATGCTTTCAGCAGATTCTTAGCACTGCTTACTGTATTTCATATGTGGCTCAGTGCAATTGTTTTGCTTTCTGTCTGGATGAGAAGTGACTGTCATATATATTCATAATTCCACTTGATATTTGACATTTTTCAAGTTTTTTCCTTTCTCTTTTCATTCTCTGCCATGGCGTTTGACAGTTTCTGATTGTTATAAGATGAGCTGTGGTGGCTTGCAGTTGTTATTCCAGATCTTAGTTTTCTGTCCTTACAAATTCACATTCAAAGATGATAGGACAACTTACCAAATGCTCTTTCTCAGTTTAGTATACAACGGTCACTGGAACAATGATTTGTCCCTTACTGTACACTGAGAGCCTATAGCCTACTGTGAATTTCAGTTTTCATTTAGAATGTTCAGGCAGACAATTGCCATGCATAGCAGATATATTTACATAGGAAGTTACTGTTGTCTGAATTGTTCAAAGAAAATTTATAGTCCAGAAGTAGAAACTTGGAATAAGACAGTTATACGGAGTTGCCTTTAAATGACACAGTCATTTGTATAGTGTAGAGTAACCCAAGCAACCCACATACGAATGTGATACAATAACTTGCGCTCAGATTGGACCAAAACACACTGATATGGCATTCTGGTTAATATAGAAAGAATTAAGAGTGTTCTGGTTTGTAACTTAAAGCTTTAGGGGAGACCTCTCATTACTCTCGCAGTTGTTGAATGTTTCCAGTTTGAGCAGTTACAGTAACACAAAATGTAGCCGCCAAACAGTGTGAGACAAACATATTGAAATGTACTGTTTCTCCATTGTTTGGCGCATAGAAGTACAGCCATCTCAGTGACCTGGAAGCTCACCCAGTCACATTTGGATATGAGAATGGCATTGTGGACAGGGAATTATGCACAGAGGAAAAAGATAGTGAAGCTTCAGTCAACATCAAAAGGGCAGTGCTGTCTCTTTTACAAGTGACTCCAACCGAAACACTCACATCAGGTCGCAGCAATGTGGTAAGCAGTCTTGGTATTACTGCCAGTATGATTTTCATGCTTGTTTCCTAAAGTAAAAACAGAAGTGTATTTTTGCAATTTGGGTCTCTGTGTTATCTAAGAAGAACAGAAAATTCCCATTACTTTACTTATTAAATGCTTACATTGTATAAATGCTGTAATAAGATTTTGATGGTATATATTCAGTGTCTATTACATACAACAAACATTAAAATTATTTTACAGGCGACTAATTTCAGCTCTGGCTCTAGTTGCATATGAAGTAATATTAATATTGTTGTATGCGATGGACACTGAATAAATATACTTTTGTTATCTGATGTACAACATGGGGTTGTCTCATGTAAAGAGTAATAGAATTGAATGGTAATATTGAAACCAATGTGCATTTAATATGGATTCAGAGGTGAATATTTTATTTTGCGCATGCCTTCATGTTTTATAAACCAATGTCTTCATACAGACATAAACAGCATAATGAGAAACTGAATGCCTTTATTCTGCACCACATATTGTTAGGACAATCAAATGATGGGCAGGTGAGATGGGTGAGTTATGTATCATGCACGGGAAAGATGCAAAATACATATAGAGTTTTTGTCAGAGAGGCTTAAGAGGAGAAACAGCGTGGAAGATTTAGGTATAGGTGACAGGATAATATTAAAATGAACTTTTAAGAAGCACTGTAAGGGCTGTGGACTGGAATTATTTGGCTCAAATTAGGAATTATAGGAGGGTTGTAGTAAACACAATAATTAACAAGCTCTGTGAAAAGTAAGAAGTTTATCCACTAGCTGGACATTGGCTATACAAGAAAGAATATGCTTTGTGCACTTCCTGGTAGTTATATAAACTGATTTTTGACACCTCTGTTTTCAACATATATTATTTGCTTTTTTTTTTTTTTTTTTCCGTTTGTTGATTGGGCAAGATTTTCAGTTGTCATTTTAAACTCAAAAATTGGGGCATGTTTAATCATTATTATAGTATTGTTATTATTGAATATAATGCGTAATTTTTCAGCTTGATGTGTTTGGCCTGTGCCCCACTGACTTCAGCTTCAGTGAACGTGGTGATACAACAACCATCACAAAAACTAGGAACCTCAACAAATGCCACCTTCGTGAACATTTGAGACAGGACTTCGCTGCTGTAACATACCATATTGATTCAGTGAGTACACATGTATAATGTAAAAACTACCTATATTTCTCATTTTCTGAAATGAAAGTGGGAAGTAAGAAATTTTTACTGCATTCCAGTTCACCATGTCCAAAACTTTGCCATAGGAGTTAATTAGTACTGTTTATTCTTCTCAACATAGTGATGTATTTGTACTTGGTATTCTCAGCTCAAGTACATTATATATGTAAGTACAGTGGGGTATGCTACAACAAACAATACTATAACGAACGAATGCTACAAAGAACAGCTTTTATCAACAAAATCAGGATGCTACAACAAGCGCAGATGCTATGGCAAATGCTGAGGAATAACGTCAGCCAATGTAGCATGTGCATGCACATGATGTGTTGGGCCTTCCCGCTTTAATTAGAGTGTCAGTCATCATCTTGGTTATCGTTTGTAAGGTTCAGTTATCAGTTTAGTTCAGTTATCAGCTTATTTGTACAGTGTATAATTTACTTACTTATTCAATGGTGCAGAGTCCTTCTTGAGAAGCTAGCTGGTTTGCATCTAGTCAAGAAATTCCCCGCATTTTATGGAACCTGAAGGTTCATTACCGCAATCACAAGCCTCCGCCACCCGTCCCTATCCTGGGCCAGCCCAATTCAGTCCATATACCCACATCCCACCTTCTGCAGATCATTCCTAATATTATCCACCCATCTACGCCTAGGTCTCCCCAGTAGTCTCTTTCTCTCTGGTTTCCCCACCAAGACCCTATATGCCCCCCTCTCCTCACCCATACATGCCACATGCCCAGCCCATCTCATTCTTTTAGATTTTATCACCCGCACAATATTGGGTGAGGAGTACAGATCATTTAGCTCCTCGTTATGCAGTCTCCTCCATTCCCCCGTTACCTCATTCCTCCTAGGTCCAAATATTCTCTTCAACACCATATTCTCAAACACCCTCAGCTTCCTTTCCACCCTCAATATCAGCGACCAAGTTTCACACCCATACAAAACAAACCGGCAAAATCATAGTTTTATATATCTTAATCTTTAAATTTTTGGATAGCAACCTAGAAGACAAAAGATTCTGCACCGAATTATAGCAAGCATTTCCTGACCTCAATCTGCTCTTAATTTCTTCCGGAATAGAATTTTGATGTGTTAAAGTTGTTCCCAAATATTTAAACTCTTCCACCCTCTCAGAGGTACTATTATCAATCCTCACACTCTGATTTCGTCCTGCATTCTGATCTCGAGACATAACCTTGTACTTAGTTTTATCTGCACTTATTTCCAGTCCAATCTCCCTAGTAGCAGCTACTAAAGCTTCTGCGTTTTCCTTTAGCGTATGTATGCTTCCTCCCAGTATATTAACATCATCAGCATAAGCCAGAAGCTGATGTGTACCATTTAGTTTCAAGCCATCCTGGTTTACCTGAACCCTCCTAATGGCGTACTGTAAAGCAAAGTTGAAAGGCAGTGGTGATAGAGCGTCTCCTTGTTTCAAACCATTCCTAATAGGGAACCTGTCAGACACATTCTCGCCTACCTGGACTCTGCTATATGTCTCAGTCAGACTCATCTTATTTAACTTTACAAGTTTCCTAGGGATACCAAACTCAGTGATAATCTTATATAAGACCTCTCTCCTAACTGAATCATAAGCTTTCTTGAAGTCTATAAAGAGCTGATGAACTTCTTCATGGTATTCCCATCTTTTCTCAAGTATTTGGCGAATTCAGAATATATGATCAATAGTCGACCTGTTACGTCTAAAGCCACATTGATTATCCCTGATAATTTCCTTTGCGTAAGGAATTAACCATGAGAGCAGGATGTTGGTTAAAATTTTGTAAGTGGCTGGCAAAAGTGATATGCCCCTATAATTATTACAATCTGTTTTATCCCCCTTCTTATGAATAGGTACTATCATCGACTCTTTCCACTCTTCAGGCAGTTTCTCCTTCTTCCGAATAGAAATAATAAGTGTATGAATCTCCAAGTAAATTGTTCTACCCCCTGCTTTAATCAGTTCTGCCAGTATTTGGTCAGTACCTGGCGATTTGTGACTTATTAGCTTGTCGATAGCCAGCTCAACCTCAGGGGCACTTGGCCCAGGTACTAGTGGTTCTGCTGTGTGTATTTCTGCCTGCCCAACATCCTTAACCCCATGCACGTTGAATAACTGGGAGAA
>Ga0123352_10015940_pt1 | contig 11966 bp, 5 predicted proteins | sample TergutLab28metaG_FD_89700 | JGI IMG/M metagenome (GOLD analysis project Ga0123352, IMG submission 89700) | Labiotermes labralis P1 segment gut microbial communities from Petit-Saut dam, French Guiana - Lab288 P1 | ecosystem: Host-associated > Arthropoda: Insects > Digestive system > Gut ...
CATATACCCACATCCCACCTCCTGGAGATCCATCCTAATATTATCCACCCATCTATGCCTAGGTCTCCCCAGTGGTCTCTTTCCCTCCGGTTTCCCCACCAAGACCCTATACGCCCCCCTCTCATCCCCCATATGCGCCACATGCCCAGCCCATCTCATTCTTCTCGATTTTATCACCCGCACAATATTGGGTGAGTACAAATCATTCAGCTCCTCGTTAAGCAATCTCCTCCATTCCCCCGTTACCTCGTCACTCCTAGGTCCAAATATTCTCCTCAACACCATGTTCTCAAACACCCTCAGCTTCCTTTCCTCGCGCAATATCAGCGACCAAGTTTCACACCCATACAAAACAACAGGCAAAGTTATAGTTCTGTATATCTTGAGATGATGATATACATATATGCCAAAAATGTGGGCAGGAGACATTTTATCTTGAGGCCTTGTTTTCTGGTTTTCTCATTTTCGGTCGCGTTAATCGATTTCAGGTCTGATACGAACAGCGCATGGACGGTTTATGGTGTGCATTTACTGCGTTTATGCAGCGCATGCGTGTTGCTGACCTTCACATTATGGGTCGGACTGGCCTGACGGAAACTGGCGCCATTTCTTACGCCTGAGTGTGCACCGCCAGAAATAGAGAGAGGGGGGGGGGGGAAACAAAAAGAATAAAGAAACGCGCTGTATTACAGCACTCCAGTATCAACAACGGCAAGAAGTACTTGATATGAGGTGTGTTAACATCTTTGCATATCAACGTTTTCCAGCATTTGTGTCGCTACACAAATTTCGTTTGCGAAGCTATTCGGAGTTGGTGACGAACAGTTATTTGCGTTGTTATTTTAGAACATGTGTGTTTGTCCTGAATTCGTCAACTCACATGTCGTATTGGTTATACGTATTTATGTTCTTTCTGTTTTATGTTAACACTTTCACATCTGACAGAACCATTGGCAGAGTCTCGGTTGCTGCCCCAAGAGGTCGGAAAAATATTTCAATAGAGATCAAATATTTTACAAAATTTGTTGTAGACAGCATTTGAAATGTGATGGCACACGTTGACGCACGGGTGGGGGAAGTGAAGGGGAAACTGGCGAATGGAGTGGGTAGCCAGTACTCTTCACACTACCTCGGAACATGGTGTATCCAGCATTACTACCGGTGATGCGCACACCTCGGCTGCCAGTAGTCGGCTGAACTTACGCCCCCGCTGATTTAAATGGACTCGTTCGTTTCGCCGAAAGACGAACTCTGGTTTCTGCGCGTGTGCCATCACATTTCAACTGGCCTCTACAGGCTTTTATGTATATTTTGCTCTACATTTTAGGAGGCTGTCTCTAAGCTTCTTTGAGACCGCACGTCGTAGGTGTTAGGGTGTTCGGTAGGGAGGTGTCTCGTGCTAATTGAGGCATATTCCGGACATTTGCCAACAGGTTCTTTGCAGTGCATCCACGATCTCCGCCCCAGATTAACCTCTAAATTGGGCTATGACAGCTTCCTTCCACATTCTTTTGATTTGAATTTATATTATTGGCCTGAAGGTGACTTATTGTGTCGAAACTTGTTTCCAGAATGGCGTATTTAGCATATACTAATTATATATCACCATTTATTGTCGCCCGGGATAGCTCAGTCGATATAGCGACACACTGCAGGCTGGACGGTCCGGGGATCATATCCCGATGGGGCCAGGATTTTTCCGCACCCGTCCAAATCGGCCCTGTGGCCCTCCCAGCCTCTTGTACGGTGCGTACCGGGTCTGTTTCCTTGGAGTAAACTGGCCCGGGCGTGGCGTTGACCATCCACCTTCATCTAGGAGTCGAGGTTACAGAAAGAGTGAAGCTGTACATCTACTCCCTCTCTGGGCCTTTGTGACCTGTTCGAGGGTGAACTTCATGTCACTGTTGCTTATTCAACTCTTGTGCACTACGCTGCGTACACTACCATCACACATTAATTTCCGCTGCCGACATCTTCAGGGAGCCTAGATGGTGTGATTTGGTGTACACAGTTTAGTGCACGCGAATTGGTGAGTAAATGGTGATACGGGGACATGATGCACGCATGATTCGATGTACAGCCATATGTACCAGTTTTGTTTGATGGCAATTAGTACCTTCATTACTGCATGCAGCATAATTGAATGGCAAATGTTGAAAATCTGTTGGATCAATGAGTATACTGACCGATATTTTCCGTGGTTTTGTTCAGTTTCTCTCGATTGTACCACGGCCGCTTCGTTCCAAACATGTCCGACTGCATCATCAATCAGTCACCCAATCATGCTGACAGCATTGCTGAATGTCGCGCAAAATAAATAAAAGACACCCTACCCTCCCTCGTGTCTTCCAGCTGAAGAACAGTTTATGTCCTCCACGAACCTCAAGTTTATGAGTTCTGAATACAAATCCTGAACCCCCTCCCCTTCCTCGACCCGACCCTCCTGCAGCTATAAATGTTTGGATCCTCATTAAGTTCTACAGGTGGTGTAGGCCTTTGTAACGTCTCCAATAAATAACGCCTTGCATGCCAACAAAAGCGCATCGCTATCCGTTCGTTAAGACAGTCTCATTCTGCATTTGTGTGCGCTTACAGTTAGTGGCAACCACAGATGTTCCGGCGTGACTTAATGTTTTTTGTCCCGTCTGCATTATAATTGTCCCCAGTTGTTGTGTATTGCCCCAGATTACAAGATCGTAATTTTGGCCGCTTTTTCTCAGCCATTTTAGTGACTGATTAGAGTCTGGGTGACGAAGGTTCGATTCACAACAGGGTTAGAATCATTTCCGATCACAACTACGCCTAGACCGACTGCGGGTACCGATGCAGGGTGCTGCACCTTGTCTGCCATTCATCTTTCTTACGTGTTTTATTAACCCCTCTCCTGCCAACGTGGAGAATATGGTGAGCTCCTAATAATGCCAGCAAATGGCAGATGGGATTTAACATAGCGTTTAAAGGGTTCAACACAGGGACTACTTCAGCGTTACCTAAAATGTGTCGGAGACCGATTTCGGCCCCCGCGCGGTCTAAGTCGTAGTTATGCGTCCGCTCGCTCGCTCGGTTTGCGGGTTCGAATCCCGCCGGAGGCACGGATGCTTGTTTCTTGTGAGTGTTATGTGTGTTACGAGGTCTAGGGCTCTGCTACGGGCCGATCTCTCATCCAGAGGAGTCCTACCGACTGTGGTATGTCTTAGTGTGATCTAGAAACCTGGACGGCGAAGACGTCTGTGCCCACTAGGGCTGTTGAGCCGTGAAAAATATATCAGTAGTATCTGCGGTGTAAGAATGAGCTTGTCGTATTGTCTGTTTCAAAATATTCCCATAATAAACGACTATGACGCTTTTTTAAACATCTGGTGAGTTGGGGAAACGTTTGGTTTCTTGTAACTCATAGTGGAAGTTTGTGCGGTGAAGCATTCTGAGCATAAGATGTAAGTCAGTATAGTGTATTTTCAAACGTTTCGCAGCTTGAAGGCATTTCTTTATGCTTCTTTTTATCTCTATCTTTCTTTCTTCTTTATTCTTGTTACCTCGTTAGTTTGGTCTTCTCTGCATGATCTTTGAAAAGTGCCCTCCCCACCACCACTACCGCCAAACCCACGATCAGTCTGTATGGATGCGTGTCTATCTACTTGGATAACCATCACTTCCATTATCTTCTTTACTCTTTCTTTTTTCACCTTTTGAGCCTCTGCAGTCAAGAGTCGACAAAGAAACTACCCGCTACATACAGTCGGTCGAGTCCGACCAGTTTCTTTGTGTTATAGAGTTGAAATGCATCCAGTGACTAAGCTTAAATTTTCGCATGGTCCTTGATGAATCTTTGTAATGGTCTTGTTGAAGTACAAGGCCTTATAGTTACAGGTAAAAAGGTAAAGTTGTCATTGTCCGTCTAACTAATCATACTTCATGATACAAAAATTTTTTTTTAGATAAAAATACATCAGGAAACTAAAATTAAGGCTAAAGAACACAATAACAGACAAAACGTTAACATATGCATCAGAAACCTGGATACTAACAAAGAGAAATAGAAAAGCAAATAAGAATTTTTTGAAAGGAATGTGTATAGAAGAATTTTAGGCCCAGAATATGACAATGGAAAAGAAAAATGGAGAATGTTAACAAATAAAGAGACTTATGGAATGGTTAAAACCCCCACTATAACAGACAGTAAGGTTAAATAGATTATGTTGGTTTGGGCATGTACAGAGAATGGAAGAAAATAGAGTTCCCAAACAAATATTATATATGAATTTGGAAACAGCAAGACTGAGAGACGGACCAAGAAGTAGATGGCAAAATTGAGGTAGGATGGAAGACTAGTTGGTGGTAAAGGGGGGAAGGAAAGGGTGTATAACAGAGAGGAATGTAAGAAGCTCCTGAGAACAGCAAGGAATCGTCGGATTCTGCACTTGCTAATGAAATGAATGAATATCCTTGTCAATGCCATGAATGTGTGCAGGGGGAGTGGAGGTATTGCTCCACTCATTCTTAACCTCGACACTAGATGGGGGTGTGGGCAAGTGGGCAGCTAGACGCCTCCGTCCGTTTTACCCCCGGGACGAACGCAGGTAGCCTTTGGAGAATGCAAGGCTGAGTGGAGTCCCAGAGCCGGTGTGGACCTTCCGGCGAAGAGAATGGGAAATCTTGTGCTCTAATTAAACACATTGAGGACTGACGATAATTTAAATATTCTGTTCCCTCCTCACAGAGAACAGTCCTTGTACATTAGAAAGAACTGCCTGTTATTGCTAATGCTACCATCCAAAAGCCAAACGCATCTCCAGTACTTATTTAATTTCTGCTATATTACCAACATTCACACTTCCTAACACGCCTCCTTCTTCACTTCCTTTACCTTGTTTCGAACCTACCCAAACCAGAAAGACGAGCGGACGCATCCAGCGAACTACCAGCATAGTATAATTTTGTGTTCCCTCAACCCTTCCACCCGCCGCCGGTAATAGTAATAGTAAATGCATTGCCATTGTGCCCTTCACTGCTGCCAACCTCCACCGTTTCTTCTCCATCTCCTTCAGACCAGTCCTGTAATCTGCGATTCTTATGAAAGTCACGTCGAACACGTAATAAGACTGTGTGGCAAATTTCACGGTTACGTAGTGTTAAAATCAGCTGGTGCATATAGTTACCACTAGGCTTGAAAGTGGTCAAATTTTACGGTTTCGTAGTGTTAAGATCAGGTGGTGCATATAGTTACCACTAGGCTTGGGAGTGGTCAAATTTCACGGCTTCGTAGTGTTAAGATCAGGTGGTGCATATAGTTACCACTAGGCTTGGGAGTGGTCAAATTTCACGGCTTCGTAGTGTTAAAATCAGGTGGTACATATAGTTACCACTAGGCTTGGGAGTGGTCAAATTTCACGGCTTCGTAGTGTTAAAATCAGGTGGTGCATATAGTTACCACTAGTCTTGAAAGTGGTCAAATTTCACGGTTTCGTGGTGTTAAAATCAGGTGGTACATATAGTTACCACTAGGCTTGAAAGTGGTCACATTTCACGGTTTTGTGGTGTTAAAATCAGGTGGTGCATATAGTTACCACTAGTCTTGAAAGTGGTCAAATTTCACGGTTTCGTGGTGTTAAAATCAGGTGGTGCATATAGTTACCACTAGGCTTGGGAGTGGTCGTATTATACAGCAGCTTGATTCATTCTACATTTGCTATCTAGGCGGATAGCGAAACTTCATCGCGGCGTCATTATCACGTCGCCACGCACTATTCCGTAGTTAATAGATGTTGTGTATATAATAGACTTTTTTAGGCAAGATAGTGGTGTATATTATATGTCAGTTATGCACTTATTTGATTGTTTTGAGTTGATTGTTAACACGTACATTTGTTTGTATACTTACTAATACTTACTCATGTAACGCAACCTGTGCTCGTGTTAGTCCGGGTGTCATGCAGTAGACTAAGTTTGAAATGTGGTCACACGCGCAGAAACCATATTTCGTCTTTCGGCGAAACGGACGAGTCCATTTAAATCGGCGGTGGCGTCAGTTCAGTCGACTACTGGCAGCCGAGGTGAGCGCATCGACGGAAGTAATGGTAATAATGCTGGATATACCATGTTCCGAGGTAGTGTGAAGAATACTGGCTACCTACTCCATTCGCCAGTTTACCCTTCACTTCCCCTCTCGTGCGTTACCGTGTGCCATCACATTTCAACTGGACTCTACAGTCACTCTCGGCACAAGGTTCGAGACCAACTTGACTCTGGACAGTAGCCATCCTTGACATGTATATTCTCGCCTAACAAGATCAGGCGCGCTGTTTCGCAGCGTCGTCCAATACAGACGCCCTCATCAACATTCAGGGTTCGACTTCTGGCTCCTGAGTCCTCGCCTTCACGTACAATAATCCCAATACAATTGTCACTGGGTTTACTACGAGTGCACGCAATCTGCCCAACTCCCCGTCTTAACCTGAGGTTCGCGCTCCGTCCCTCCTGCAACAACATCTACGATACGATTCCCACCGGGACCACGTCGGATACAACAGCACTTCGGTGGACGATTATGCGTGTAAAGTATGATAAATGATAATCTTTGCTTGTATTTCCTTGTTTTGTTCAGTTGGCAATAGTAGAGGAGACAAGATGGCGGAAGGGTGACAGACGGAGCTGTGGTGGACAGGAGTTTGGACCGACCGTCTTGCAGTGCGTACCGCAGCTCGCAATCTGGACACGAATGAGACGTTTAAAGCAAGAAACGGTAATGAGATGCAGTCGGTAGACACGAGACACCGTACGAACGACTCCATTTTAATGGCGGTTTCAAGATGAAAATCATCCTCAGTGCTGCTGAAAGATCCAGCTCGTACCGCGCAGGAAAGGGCCGGGACAGCTCAGTTAGTAGAGCGACTCGCAACGAGCTGGACGGTCTGGGGATCGAATCGCGGTGGGGGCGAGATTTTCCGCACCCGTCCAGACCGGCCTGGGACCCACGCAGCCTCCTGTGCCATGTGTACCGGGTCTTTCCCGGGGCTAAAACGGCCGGTGCGTGGCATTGACCACCCACCCCATCTAGCGCCGATGTTAAAGGAAGAGTAGAGCTATTCCTCTACTCCCCTCTGGGCCTTCATGGCATGCTCTAGGGTGCGCTTTACCTCTACCTTTACCGCGTAGGAGACACCCTCTCGGTTATGTAAAACCAATCAGTTCCGTTGTATAGGGAAATAATGATAATTTTTTAAGTGAATGAATTAGGTTTCTAAAACGAAAACTACATTTTTGAACCACACGTTAGTTTCACCTCTAATCTTACCGTACGTTCCAAGAATTCTGATAATGGCATCAGCACAATAGGGTCATATGTTGTGGTATTAGCCTGTTGAGACTGCGGCTCTCATGTAGTTAGAGTATTAACATCACAATCTCTCTCTCTCTCTCTCTTCCCTTCTCTCTGTTAGTTTGATGATGCGCAATTCATCTGTCATTTGTTCGCAGTTATGTAGCCTACCTGTCGCCCGGGGTGACTGCTAATCACGTGTTGCATTGGAGTTGTAATTTCATGAGGACTTTTCAACATTTTTGTTTTGTTGTGCTTTTATGATCACTGTATATTAAATATATGCGCTTGTTTATGAACTGGCTCTGTAAATTATTGTTGTGCTGGGCCTGATGAACTGACGTACCGTAATGATGTTCCCAGCAAGTGAGTTCATTTTCAAAAACTCTCTGTGTGTGATATTTGACTATTTCCTTAGCAATTGACCAACTTAATGCACAAAATCTTGTTTTATAATAAGTTTATTATATTCCTTTACATGTTTCGAGCACTGTTGTGCTCATCATCAGGAGGTCAAAATTGTATTATACATCATATGGTATCATCACACTCTGTAGGTGGCCGTCCGGTGCACAGGTTGAGTCCTCTCTCAACCTGCACACCGGACGGCCACCTACAGAATGTGACGATACCATATGCTGTATAATACAATTTTGATCTCCTGATGATGAACACAACAGTGCTCGAAACATGTAGAGGTATACAATAAACCTATTATAAAACAAGAATTTGTGCGTTAAGTTGGTCAGTTGCTAAAATTATACTGATACGCACGGTCAGCAAAACATCAAAATTTGACCATTTTGTTTCGTTTCTTTAATTCCTTGCAGCCCCATTCCTACCTCTCTAAATCAGTGTTGTTTTCCTACTGCTTGAGGCCCTCACTAAACGCAACTACGCATTTTGTCCACTGAATGCTTCGATATTCTTCCTGCGGTAAGCACAAGAAATGGTGACAATTTGGCTAAATACTTGAACTGTTATACATTTGTAATGGTGATGCTGTTTATTCTCTGTGAGCTAGGAACCGAATTTTATTTTTTACCGCGGCGCAACAGCCCCCCAGTGGGCCATGGCCTCCTCATTGTCGAGGCTTCATGATCGCACTCAGGCACACCACACTCGGTGAGACTCTTCTGGACGAGTGATCTGCCCGACGCAGAGACCTGTACTTGATAACACACAACACTCACAAGAAACAGACATCCAAGTCCCAGGCGGGATTCGAACCCGCAATCCCAGGATGCGAGCGGTCGCTTAGACCGCGCCTCCACTGGGATCGGCGACCGAAATTGTATGTGCATATTATTTACAGTGACTTGTACTACGTAAAATTAAGGTAATGAATATTGCAAGGCACCCATCTCCAGTACAAATTATGGTAGATAAAGACAGCCGTAGAAGGTGGAATATTTCAACTCGTTTGGTAACAGTATAGATAACAAATGATGCAAGATGTAGACGTGAAATTGAATCCAGGATTACCATGGCAAAATCTGCGTTTTTTCCCCAGCAAATTTGACTTAAAGAAGAGAGCAATAAATTGCTATATTTGGAGTGTAACTTTAAACGGTGCTGGAATTTGGCCACTTCGGAAAGTAGACCAGAAATAGCTGGAAAGTTTTGAAATGTGCTGCTGCAGAAGGATGGAGAAGATCATTTGGACGGACCGTGTGAGAAATGAAAAGTGTTACGTGTTACTTAATTTACTGTAGCGGCCGTGGCCTGCGCGCCCTGAGTTACGAACCAGTGTGTGCGCAATATAAATCATGCTGCTCTTCCAACAGAAGCCCGTGGCGCCAGACCTAATCGCGCCATTGACGGCTGTGTGGATCATGCTAACTCCCCGTGCCCCATGAAACACCTGTCCCCATGAATGCACGTAGAGTAGCAGCATTTTATCTGCAAAATTTCTATTCCACACGTGCAGGTACAGTCATGTCCTAAACCAAGTCACACCCCACCCCGTGGTCCGGGAAACGAAGTGCTGAAAATCAATTCAAACTCACAGAACAGAGAAAATTACAGGCATTATAAAAAATACCCTGTCTAATATGTAACCCTTGCGCATAGTCTGGGTAGCTCAGTCGCCGTAGTGACTAGGCTGCGGACTAAAAGAACTGAAGAATCGTGGTTCGATTCCTAGCAAAGCAACATATTAAGGGCCAAATTCGCTTCTGGGGCCCATTCGGTTCAGTTGATACCGGGAGTACCACGGTGGTAAAGCGGCCGAAACTTAAAGTTGGCACGTCATCTCCATCTGATGCCAAAGTTAATGCGTGGAGTTGTATCTCCACTCCACTATACACCTTCATGTCGTGATACGTAACGAAGCGCAGGGACAATCACTTATACGTGCCATTCTACAGAAGGTATTTGTCGGTTTGTCGACTAAAATTTGTACGTATTTTTTGTATCTCTGTGCGTGCTGCTTGCTCTGTCCACTGCATCGTCCTGTGTTAGACCATCTCGTTCTTTCTGGAATATGAATTACGAACCCTAACGTCATTTTTATTAAAAAAGTATAAAAATTGTAATAACATTTTTTTAGTTGCGCGTGCGTGAAAGTAGAATTACAGGCGCAGAGTTGAGGTGCTTAAGAAAATGCACTGGAAAAATAAGCAGAGATAGGATTGGATATGGTCAGATTATAGCAACAGTACACCAAGAGCTTTGTGATCCAATATTGTTCGGATGATAAAATCTATGAGAATGAGTTGGGTGGGGTATGTAGCACGTATGGTGGATAAGAGAGGCGTATTCAGGGTTTTGGTGGGTAAACCTGAGGGAGAGAGACCACTTGGGAGACCCAGGCGTAGATGGGAGGAAGTAGGATGTGGGGGTATGGACTGGATCGAACTGGCTCAGAATAGGGACAGGTGGCGGGCCCTTGTGAATGCGCTAATGAACCTTCGGGTTCCATAAGTTGCTGGAATTTTTTGACTAGCTGAAAACCGGTTAGCTTCTCAAAAAGGACTGTGCTCCATGGAGTAACTAAATAAGTAAATCTAGAGCCTGTTACTGAAATGGTTGATAGGAGGGAACTAAGGTGGTATGGGCACCAGATTAGTATGGAGAGCAACAGGAAGCCTAGGCAAGTATTGGGAAACAAATGTTGAGGGACTGGAGAAGAGGAGGGCCAAGGATAGAATGGGAAGAACGCGTGTGGAAGGTGACGAGGAAAAAGGGAAAAAAACTTGCAGTATGCGACTTAGACTAGTGAAGGGCAGGAAAGCTTTGGGGATCTGGCTGATAGTTACCGACGCCTGAAAGGGCACCATGGGAGCCCCGGTGCCCTTTGAATAGAGACTGCGTGGGCCCCAGAGCCGGTCTGTACGTTTCGAAGAATAGAAAGTTCTCTCGCACCTGCCTGGACTCGAACCGCAGACCGTCCAGTCCGTAGCCTAGTTATTATCGTTAGTGCTCAGTTGCATTTTATTTCCGGATTAATATTCTGTTGCCACCCTGCCATTTGATAGTATGGTGCCTTGTGTTCAATGGTATACCTGAACTCGGCAGCTGTCGTAGAGTTCCTGACGGCTGCTGCACTCGGGGACACAATAAAAGGGACACGTTATATATGCAGATGATGTGACATCGTAAGTAAATATGCCGAGAAAGTAAATTAGACAATTTTACGTTTATGAATACAGGTCACTGCAATGCCGACACATCTCTCTTCCAGTTTGCTCTATCCGGTGTGCAGGTTCCATTTTACAGGATGTTAATTTTATTGGTGACATTAGCTGATGGCTAGGTACTTTTCGTTTAGTGCTTCCCTCCCACCTCTGGTTTATCGTCTATCACTTCGCAGATGTTCTTTACGTCCGGCTGTAACCGGATGCATCCGCGGACATGTTGGAGAGATAACGATGGCATTATTTTATGGCACCTACTGTGATTACGCTCCTTTTATGAAGAGTAAACAAAGTGTAGTGATTGCAACAGCAGTGTCTTGGTGTTGTTGTACGCTGCTTGCTGCTCACCGCAGTCCACGTTCAGTGGCAATACATTTGCGTCCCAGTAGCAGAGTCGCTTAAGAAAACTTAGTGACTTGCTTTTTGCCTTACTTTATGCACTCGCACTGTGAGACCAAACTACGCTTATCGTTCTGTAGATCCCAGATTGGAATCTGCACCAGACAGGCGTCTGGGCCGAGGTTTCCATGCCTTTCCTCTGTAGTCAAAAGGTGCTGATTGGAGACACGAGAATCGGAGTTGTATTGACGGTGAGAAAGAGACTCGCAGCTGATGGCTCTGGGGTCCACCCAGCCTCCATCGATTAGTAGTGGAGGCTCTTGGATCCATTCATTCTCCACCTGTCAGTAGTGGAGGCTCTGGGATCCACTCAGCCGCCATCTGTCAGTAGTAGGGACTCTGAGATCCACTCAGTCGCCATTTGGCAGTAGTGGAGGCTCTGAGATCCACTCAGCCTCCATCTGTCAGTATTGGAGGTTCTGGGATCCACTCAGTCTCCATCTGTCAGTAGTGGAGGCTCTCAGATCCACTCAGCCGCCATCTGTCAGTAGTGGAGGCTCTGGGATCCACTCAGCCGCCATCTGTCAGCAGTGGAGGCTCTGGGATCCACTCAGCCGCCATCTGTTAGTAGTGGAGGCTCTGAGATCCACTCAGCCGCCATCTGTCAGTAGTGG
>Ga0123352_10015941_pt1 | contig 11966 bp, 10 predicted proteins | sample TergutLab28metaG_FD_89700 | JGI IMG/M metagenome (GOLD analysis project Ga0123352, IMG submission 89700) | Labiotermes labralis P1 segment gut microbial communities from Petit-Saut dam, French Guiana - Lab288 P1 | ecosystem: Host-associated > Arthropoda: Insects > Digestive system > Gut ...
GAGGCTGAGTGGACCCCGTTCCAGACCCATTACTACTCAGAAAATCTGGTAGCGCCGGGGATCGAACCCGGGACCTCTGTATCTGTAGCCAGAAACTCTGACCACTAGACCACAGAGACGGTCCGCAGTTGATAGTACTAATGATTACAAATAATGAATGAAAATGACGGTGCAAGAAACTTCGCTGGTGTACTTCCACGTAGCACACCTTCATTTGTTTGGAGTTAAAAGTCCCTAAGCATACTTAAGTACCAAGCTAAACGAGGTATGGAGGCGTGGACGTAGAGCTCCACGCATTGTTGATCTTGGCTCTAGTAGGAGGCGAGATAACAATGTCGCACGCCGATCGCTTTCCTCCCGAGGGAAGAGCAACCGCTGCCCACTGGATAGACGGACAAATGACGGGGTGGGATCCACAGCAGGTAAGGATGCTCTGAAGAACAGACAAATATCTTGCCACTGCCGGCAATCGAACAGCGACTTCTCAGCTGGAACACGTGGATATTCATAGTTGGGATCCTGGCACTGTTCTGGCACAGAATCAAATCCAGGACCGCCCAAGTATGACGGAAGAGTGCTGTTGTCATGTCTAAGTGACACAAACCTATGGCCAACAGATACCAACAGAATAATGGTCTCCTGAAGTCAGGAAACGTAATGGTAAAGTTGTCGATCTGCTTACTGTCGGCATTACACTACGAACGTGCGTGGAAGAGTGGAGACGTAGCTTCACGCACTCTTAACCTCGGCAACAGATGTGAGTGGCCAGCCAGTTTCACACCACGGTCTGCCGAAGTAGGATCCACGGTCGCTGTTGGAACTACAAATATTAAGAAAAGTTTCCTGACCTGCTGGTTGGTTTGCTGTCGATCCCTGTTGCTGCCGCCTCCACTACCGCCACCACTGCCGCCCCCGGCGCCAATAGTCGACCAATCTACCCCTGGGGCGGTAGTAGTAGGCATCCCACAACGGCTAGGACATTGCGGGCAGCTGCTGTTGGTGGAGGAATAATCACCCGATCCCTGGACACAAAAAAGAATTGCGTTTACTATAATTATCTTAGCTGCGTAATACGTTAAAGCAGTGCTTCACAACTATTTTCCTTTGCTCGTGGCCCCCCTTCCGTAGACACTGTTACTTGTGAAGGTACAGCGTGATTCAAAAAGATGGACTCAATTTCGTACGTCTATAATTCCTGAACTATATATGGTATGTGAATGATCTAGTAACATTTGAAAGAGAAGGACCTAAATTTTCAAATACCACCGCTAGAGCGCTCGCCTAGGGCACAGTCGTGCAGCAGCGTCAGTTGAAAGTAAAATGGCTACTATGCAGCACAAGATTTTTTGCGTTCGTGAGTTCATTAAAACTGAGTCGGCGACTGCTGTGCAGCGTGCGTTTCGGGTTCGTTTCAACATTCAACCTCCAACGAACTTGCAATACCGCAACCAACTGTCTGGCGCGTGTTGAGGCGCCGTTTACTGTTCAATTGAGTCCATAATTTGAATCACCCTGTACTATATTTCCATACTGTTGAATTATATATTAGAAGAGTATTACATTATGCGTCATTTCGTGCTTCCGCGGCGAAGTAGATGAGAACTGTGTTCTTCTGGGCTGTTACTCAGCGAGTAGTGATAACAGCCCAGAACAGCGCAGTTCTCATACTTATATTACCTTTATTTACAATATCGTCTTGTTTTTAAATATCTGTTTATATACAACACATTGCTTAAATACACAAGTAAAAATATTCTGTTAATAATTGGCATTGCATTCAGTGTGTTACTTGGCCAAGATACTTGCAAGTTCTTGAATGTCCGGTTGCGGTGTGGTCAGTGATAAGCGACGATCAACGCTCTTCACAACATCAAGGCGGTGACGTACTTCTGACAGCAAGTAAGTCACGCAAGTAACGAGATAAGGAGTGGCAAAAGCAATAAAATACAACTTTGCCTTCTGTGCTGCGGCGGATGCAGAAGATAAAGAAACCTTTGACTCAATTTTGAATTTGAAATATTTTATTCAGGCAGTAAAGTTTCGGTGGCCCACACAAAAGTTACTGTGGCCTCCGAATTTTCCGTCGTTCTCCTGTGGCCCCTTAGAAACTTGGTGTGGCCCCCTGGAGGTACATATGGCCCACGGTGAGAACCGTGTTGAAGGGTGATAATATATTCAACTGGCTCCAGGCGAGACCCAAGAATGAGCGTATCAGAAGACGTAAATAAATCGTTTATTTCTGGTTTATTTAATTAATCGTTCAATGGCTCAGAATATAGTGTTAAATAACAGAGAGATAGGACCGCGGCCGCTCGATTGCTGGGATCGCGGGTTCGAATCTCGCTGAGGGTATGGATGTTCGTCTCTTGTACTTGTTGTGTTGAGCAGATGACCCCTGTGAAGAGCTAATCGCTCGTTCAGAGGAATCCTACCGCGTGTACGCGTCTGTGTGTGATCTAGAAACCCGAACAATGAGGCGGCCTGAGCTCGAATTGGGCTGTGTCGCCACAAAAAAAAGCGCGCCAGAAAGCGGTCGTGGGTTAATCTGAGGCATTACCCACGACAGACTCCGTGTCTGGGTTATAAATATTTGAGTTCCGAAGAGTTGTGTATTTTTTTTGAAGCTGACGAAAAAACATACTATAGTTTCAACGTATCTCAGACAGTAAAATCAAAAGGTTACACATACTTAACACAAATTCTGGTAACATAAACCATTTAAAGTCACACAAATGGTCACCACTCCGAATCACATACACCCAGTCTACACTCTTACTCCCCATTTCTTTAAGATTAATTTCTGCATAAACCTTCCATATGGTGATTACGTAACACCGCTAATACACCACGCTACACGACCATTCCATGCAGAGTTGTGGAAGGAAGACCTTAGGGAATGAGACCACTTGGAACACCTAGGCATAGATGGGAGGATAATATTAAAGTGGACATTCAAGAAGTGAGATGGGGAGGCATGGACTGGATGCTCTGGCTCAGGATAAAGACATGTAGTGGGCGTTTTTGAGTGCGGACCTGAACTTTCAGGTCCTACAAAATGCGGGGAATTTCTTCATTAGCCGAGGATCTGTTAGCTTCTCGGGAAGGGCTGTGTTCCAGGGAGTGCAGAAGACCACCCATTGTCGAATGTCCACAAGAGCTTGTTCACCATAGTCACAGCGACCCTCCGTATCTGGAGGACGTTACTTTACCATTAATAGACCCGGGTATTAGCCACTGCGGATACTCCACCACATTATATCGAATACGTGACTGAAAAATAAACCTCATTACTGTATGTAGAGACGGCGAAGCCCCCCGACACGTGACCTCACACTGTAAAGGCCAGCCCAGAATGGATATGCTCCTGCATATCCCGCGGAGACACTCTTCTGGGTGAACGCAGCTTCCGACATTAGAAAACGCGGAGTAACAACCGGTTACAACTTCCCTTGTGCGAAATTAGGCCACGTTGATCCTGCGGTCGAGTTTGACGGTTGTCTTCTTCACTGACGTGTTAATTAGGTTACCGATAAGACGGATAATTAGTCGGCAACTCAGTCAATCAGTCAGTTGATCGGTGAGTAATGTGGCTAGTAAATTTGCAAGTTGGTTAATTACCGGGTGTCAATGAACGATCTGGTTTCATGTGGCCGGAATTTTTCAACCAGCAGATCTCCCAAATTGAGAAGTAAAGTGTTCAGAATGATGTGCACACCAGTTATCTCGTAAAACCTAGTGACGACACTACATCTGCCATCGACTAAAAACAGTATCTATTACAGAACTAAGATTATGCCTTTTCGCAAGGATTAAGAACAAAGTGGGGACGTACCCTGGTTCCGAGAAAGCGTGCCTCTAGCAGTTCTTGTTTCCTAGGGTCCAGGGCAGGCTGGAAGTGCTCCATCTTCACGCCAGCGCCTCCTGCGAACAAAAATTACACTTGTGGCTTTATCATAACAAATGATGCAATTCTGCAACGCTGACGGAGACAATGAAAGGGAAGTGGGAGGGGGGGGTAATGGATTTAACAGGTAAGAGACCGAAGTCATATGGCAGCAAATCTGGCGATTTTATTCATTGATATCAACGTTAAGCTGAAACTTTCTAGGTCACACTTGGTAACTATAAGATTGCAAATATGACATTCAGAGGACCGTGCATCGTCATATAGTCTTATAATAAAACCAACCGGATGTACTAATTTCTCAAATTTATTTTTGGAATAGAACTCTACATGTATCGGACAGCTTTTCTGTCCATCATCAGGAGTCTAGTACTGTATACACAGCAATAGGTGTATGTCATAAGGTTATGCTGACTGCTTGCTAGCGGGATCCTGATCGTGTACTTAGCGACGCAGTACACTACAGCAAGGCATTCGTTGCCTTCAACATATCGTACGGCTGAAGATGCACGCGAAAATGTCATGTCATCGACGCCTACAGAAAGAATACGGCCCAACCTACGCCGAATTTCGCGAAACTCACGTACTTTCAGCAGAATTATGTGCAGATGCCTTACACCGATTTCCACCATAATCGGACAATAAATGTTCACAGTAAAAGAAGGGTAAAGCAATACCTCTACAGGCCTGGGGAGGCCCTGAGGGTTCCAGGAAGCTGAAGTTCCCAGATTTCAAGACAGTCGGCACAAGAAGGTGGTAAGACTGTCACCCCTACGCACCGGGCGCCTTTACCCCGAGGCAATATACCTGGTACCCATTTCTGTCAGAGGCTGAGTCGAACCCTGGGCCATAGAGCAGCCGGCAGGTTTATGTCAATGAAAAATTCCAGTGACACCATCGAGAAACGAACCCGCGACTTCCCTGCTTGTAGCGCAGTGCCTCAACCAATTCAGCCGCCGCGTGCCTCCAAATGTGTACAGTACGGACAGAAATTCACGTATGCCCCTAACCCAAAATAAAGTACGGCTTTCACTGCGCCGATTTTTATCCAAATGAGACGAAAAGTATACAAAATATACGCAAAATTTCAATTACTCGCTTAACTAAAGTACGACTTTCAGTGCACCAATTTTCACGAAACTCATAAATGCACAAGGGAATTATGTGGAGATGTTAGCAACTGACCAACTTAATGCAAAAATTCTTGTTTTATAACAAGTTTATTTTATTCCTCAACACGTTTCGAGCACTGTTATGCTCATCATCAGGAGGTCAAACTGTATTATACAGCATCTGGCATCGTCACACTCTGTAGGTGGCCGTCCGGTCCGGTGCATCAAGTTGGTCAGTTGCTAAGAATATACTGAGATGCACGGTCAGCAAAACATAAAAAATTATGTGGAGATCTTCCATATTTAATTTCACTCAAATCGGTAGAGAAAAATGGCAAAGAGGGATAAAAATTCACTTACGCCCATCAGCAAAGTATAACCGTAAATGAGCCAATTTTAACGAAACTTCGCACGTGCCGATCGACTTCTTGCAAAGAACTCCTATGCCAAAACTTCATGAAAACCTAAAAAGGATTCAGTCGCTGTACCAGGTCAGTGACGACTTATCTATAGCTACACGCTTTTTTCAGTCTTCGTAAAGAACACCTTCTTATCGCGCTTTCTTGACGGTCGTCAACGTAACAGTAGATAGTACTAATCCTTCGTATTCGGGAATTCACGGGTGCCAATCTTACCTCGATAGCCATCTACCCTGAATTTCTTTGTCATCTTCAATTCTTCCAGATAAATTTGGGGCAATTACCTTAAAAACACAGCCCGACCTCCCTTTCCTCATCGCTTACAATTTATTATTCCACCAATCGACACTACGTAATCCAGACAGTTGGAATACACAGTTAAATAAACATGACTCGGTCAACCAGTTATCTACCTTCTAATTATGTGTTCAATTCCGTCCTTCCTTCCTCCTAACATCTGACACCCAACTTGCATTCCTGCAATTTTCCGTACGGCTGTTAACTCTCTTAGCCACAGCGGTCAGTACATGCTTATGTATAACCGGATTTTAACATTAAGAGCGTGGACGCGCCTAGGTAGTCAACACCAGTCAAAAGAACTCCAATACAACTCTCGCGAACGCCAATCTAGTGCCGCATTTCCGTCGATACGAACACGCTAAACCGTCACTCTATCGCACATTTTCTGAGCACAGAGACGCCGATAATATAAACAGCCTTTTACAGGAAAGCTTCAGACTTATGCAATATAGTATTTGAAATATTTTGGCATAGTCTCCATAATACAGTGCGGTTGATGTTCGAAATTTGCAGACTGCAACAAAATCTCGGTAGTTCGAGGTGAAAGGGACCGAGGCTGCAATGAATTACCGAAAAAATTCGGACTACATGGATTTCTCTTGCTTTCAGCATCCTTTGTTATTGTACGCTACACAACATACTTACAGCGCATAATGTACAAGAATACACAAGGAAAACGACTAAAATAGACTACAGTAATGCCTGAAAGACACGTCAGCACACAGAGATACGCACGTCATGTGAATTCTGTACCGAACATAGAAAAGACACTGACTACAGATCGCATCGGCTTGCGCGAATACGGAAACTCGAATAATCAGGACCGTAATGTATTTCGTTTCTCCTGTAGGATCACGTCACTGGCATTATAATTACGTGCTGTGGGGCTATTCCGTGTTGTCACTGTAACGATAAGAGTTTATTCACTTTCTATAGATCCCTTATAGCACAGGGATGTAGAACGTGTCATAGTATGAATATAATGCGGCATTATACAAAACAAAGACGATATACCCCGTTTGTACAGCGATTTGCAGCCAGCTTGTTTGAAATTTTCACATATTCGCTACAAAGACATAATACCAACAGGTATTCACTAGTAAGGGGAAGCACATTATGTTATCAATCTACAGGCCACATTATAACTACTCTGTCGATTGTTTTGTTATCTTGTCCTGCATTTAAAGTAATGCATGTTTTATAGTTATTAGCAAATATCACAATTTACTGCATCACAATCTGATGTCAAGCGTCTGTGCTGTACGTGTTCCAGCTGTTCAACTCGGCAAAGGCATTATTAATGCAATCTGAAACTGGTCGCTTTAGGGGTTACACATAATGATGCTGGTATCAGTATCATCAGCAAAGAGGTTCGGACTGTGAACTGTCAGCTGCGATCTATCGTTTATGTACATCTGTGTAACAGCTATGAAAGAAATTTGATAAATTTCACAATATTACTGTAAAATGATAATATAGCAAATTCGTTATCAATAATACAATAATAATTCAATTTTCAGTTTTTGTTTATTAACGTGTAAATTCAACAGCTAAGTGGCCACTAACAGAAACAGTACAACGAACTAAAACAACAAAGGGAAATTAGATGGACAATACCACAACACGAACAGAAGACATTATGATATTGACGACGACGATGATGAGGATGACGACGATGATAATAATAGTAATAAATAACTGCATAAGAAAGCAGTAAAACGTTCAGTGTCGAAACCGGTATTATGTTTCCCGTTCAACTGCCTTCCTTACTGCTAAAGAATGCGCACGCGCTCTCATTTTCCAGACAAAACCTGACAGGACTTCTCGCGTCTGGCCGTCTGTCTAAAGTTACGTCTCCAGTGCAAAGAATAGCCATTTAATACAGTTTAGAGAAACAATCAGGGTTAACTTACTGAGAACAAGACGGAACTCGTTCTGTGGGCAAAGTGTGGAATTTGCAAGTGTTAAAAATCACCTAGTACGTATAGATATCACTGAGCTTTAAAGGTTAACACGAAGCCAATTATTTAAACCGAATATCAAAAGGTACAACAAGATATAACACACGAATCACATTTATTGTGATAAGACACGGTGGAAATGAGTCAGCTTAAACGCTTACATCAGTTTCTTGAAATTCTGACAGCCTGATTTATCGCGTCAATTAGGCTCCCCGGCTGAATGCTATTCTAGTAACTCAATGACGAACTTTTGAGGTGAAAGCAATGAAGTTTCGAATTCCGCAACAACACAGGAAACTCGATGGGCCTGTCATCCAGCGGTGTTATCGCGTGTGTGTGTTGTACACAGCACATTAATGGTGCTGCCAGCCTTGTAGCCCATTACATAACATACGTATTCCATAAGCAATGCGTTTTGAAATAAGCCAAAGTGTTTTAGTAAGACAGATTAAACGCGCCACATTAACATAATATATTCCAGACTCTGAAACAGCGAACATTTACAAAGGTGAACTGCGGTCTGGAGCAAACATATTTTCCAGATATGCTGAATACAACTATGGTCAATGCATCGGACGGTGTCCCACTCCACGCCATGATGGCTTATCAGAGAAGGGTGACGGTAAAGATCGACGCATCCCTTAATCTGGACACTACGTGGAGGTATGTGATCAGTTTCAAACCCCGTTCACACTATTCCCCCCCCCCCCAGGGAAAGAGCCCCCAGTGCCAACTGTACAAGAGGTTGGGCTGGTACCAGAGCAAGTCTGGAAGTTTTTAAGTACAAGAATCTCTTGTACCTGCCAGGAATCAAACCGCGATTCCTTGGCGGTATAGCCCATAGCTTTGTCACTACAATGACTGAGCTACTCAGACTCACACCCACTTCAGTGACACGCCATATTTCGAGATAAGACAATCTAAATTCGCCACAAACTTTGGTACGTGGCACGTGGTGAGTTCAAACAATTCGCCACCATGAAGCCAATCTATGACAACATTTAGATCTAACACATATGTCATCTCATAGCAACGAAAATTGGTCCTCGTGCAGCTCATGCGCGTTCATGTTTATGTGTTGCAACTCGAAAATACGTCACAGATATTATATTAAACACGGATATATATATATCACGTTCTCCGTGTTTCGGACAACGTCAATCAATCAATCAACCTATCTATCAGAAAATCAAATATTACGACTATTTTTTTTTACATTTTTTGTCATGTAATTTAGTCACTTCAGTAAGATGAGCCACTTTTCAGAGAGAGTGGGAATATCAACTTCAGCCTGATGGAAAACTACAGGCGCCACGGTCCAGTGGGCAACACTTCAGCTTCGAAATCAGAATGTTCGGGGTTCGTAGTTCGGCCCGGAAACCGTTTAACCTGAGGTACTTCGTCACTTTCCTTTGGTTCTGCGGACAAACGCCATGGCCCTACCCAAAAAAATACCACGACCACTTCCCTCATCGCTTTTTCAACTGCTTAGGCACACTAGCTTATATACACTAATCATCCCACAGTTCGGGGTTATGTGTTCTCAGCTACTGACAGCCATGTCGAATAAGCCGTTAATGCACTCTATTCGTGTCTCCTGAAATTAAAATAGACAATATGGATAAAAAAAAACGGGCTCTACCACTGCAGTCGTGAACCCGACGTTCCTAATGCTGAATTAGTAGTTTTGGTGATGAAATACGTGCAAGGACAAACAAAACCTCCAAACTATCAGGTTTATGTATTTCATGCAAAGAACTCAACAAAATGTCAACATTTTGAGTAGGAACAGAAACTGTGGTGAAATTCACACGCAGATGGCCGTAACAAAGAAATTCACTGTGCAACACTTGCGTGTGGGGGGTGGGGGTTACCAAATAAAACATGCATGGAATCTGAACGAAAGGCATTGGAAGTTACAGACATGAAGTACAAGAAAGGACAGCGTTACACACTGGCAAAACCGCAAGAAGGATGAAAAGCAGAACTTAGCAAGTGCACAAGATGAAAAGGACAATGTATGAGGTAATCGGATAACAGATGCGTAATGCACCTGTGTGGACAACTCCATAAACACTGATTCAAAAACATGGCGGCCAGAATAAATGCAAAAGGGAAAGGAATGTGAAAAAAAAAAGACTGAAACATTTCAGAAAAAAAAAACTCTGAACAGAAATAACTACAATTGTGAGGGCAAGAATTGGAGGGAGAAAAACTAGAATATTATGGAAAATACCTGGAATACAGTGTAATGAATACGACACGAAATGAGTGGAATAAGACGGAAAAAAATCGCAAGGAATAAATATGATGGAACGAATCAGACAAGGAAGGGTGAAATGTGATGAAAGGAATCTGAAAAAAAAGGGGATATGATAAAAGAATTTCAAGGAAAATGACTGGAATGATTGATAATCTGGTGCAAGAAAACGGGAGACCCATCAAAATAGGAATGGCCAACACAGAGAAATAAGAACCTGCAAGTGTAAAACACGGGGAGTAAAATTATTCACGTACAAATCACAGGATTAAGCAAATCTATGAAAGGAAAGGGGCCTCGAATGATCTGCGAGCACGGAAAGAAGGCGACCCATTACGTGAAGCGGATACCGGTATGGTACTTTCCGTTGCAAAAACTCCAATCGGTAGTTACAGCTACTACAAATGTCCACAAAACATCGCGTGCTCAATTGGTTTCACATGTAGGCGAAACGAGTTATGACAGAAAGCGGGCAGAATGTGTCTACAGAAACTTGTGCGGTGATAACAAATGGCTGGCGCATTCGCAACAGTGCACCAAGCCAGCGGAGAACGCCAGCTGCCGTTTCCTAAACCGTGTATCTAGTCATATTTCAGTACGAAAACCCAGCCTTACAAAGCCCAAAATTCATCACAGTATACATTTACTGCAATTGAATTAATACTGAAGTCTTTCTTGAACACTACATAACACTGCCACTCATTAAAACGTATCAAATTTTTAAAGTTACTTGTCAAATCCAGTATTTTCGGACAATATTAAATACACAAAACACGGAAGACCAAATCTTTATTTAAACAGTCCATACATATTTTGATTTTATCAAAATTATCGAGTTCTCCGTAAAATCCTTTCGCGACCCTACGTCAGACCCCAGCGACCCTGATTTGGGTCGCGACCTGAGGTTGGGAACCACTGCTTTACGCGATGCCGTCTTGTCAATTCTTTGAAGCACGAAACTTACATACTAAAATGTTCAGGTTCTACCTCACAGAAAGCACTACGCCTCCTCCTTACGAAGACTCGCCAGTTAATGCAAGTTGGATCTGATTTCATGCTGAGTAATCACACGTATGACGCCATCTGATTCGGTAGGATGTCTTGCACAAAGTATGTGATTAGCGGCCTGTTATCGCGACGGGCAGCGGTTCATTCTGCAGCGCAACCGACTGGGAAACATTGAAAATAACTGTTGCATCTACCAGCGACTTAATCACGTGCTCTTCGTCACAGAAGTTACTCTGTCGTCGTGGTAGTCTTTGTAGTGAGCTCTTCTCAAAATCTAGAAAACAGTCGCCTACTTATTCATTAGATACGCTCTTTATTATGATATATACCTGCTACCAACCACTAGAGACTTAAAATCGCCTGCTTTGGGTAAAGAACCTAAAAAAACCAATTCATTCATCGCCCTGTATGAGAAATTTACGGAATATTCTGATGACTAATCTGTTAAAAAGAATATCTTGGTTAAGTTTTGATCTCTTAAAGATAATGCAGGACCATGCATTAAATTTTTCATGTCTACTCGTCACGTACCGTAATACAAAAATACCGGCCACAGAGACAATTCTGTTTTCCAAGCGACTCGTGAAAGAGCAGCACACGTGTAGGGTAAATGGGTGTGAACTGGGTCACTTAGCAGAAAAAAATAATTTAATGCATATGACTACCGCAGTAAAAGATTCGGTACCGGTGCAGTCATTATAATTTGTAGTTGCGACCGAGTGTGTAACATACTGCTGTCTGAACAGAACATGTATCTGCCAACAATTACTCGAAACAATACCTGTGACCTGATTCACCTGAAGTAAGTTTACAAATCGAGTCGGAAATCCGCTAAACAAGACTTGCAGTGTTTATTTGGGTACACAGAATTGGGGGGGGGGGGGGGGAAAGACTTTAAAGAGAGGGCAAAAAAAAAAAAAAACAAAAAAAAAAGAGAAAGATTATAAAATAATAAAAAAAAAAAAAATTTTATATTTTATTTACACTTTGTCACACTATATA
>Ga0123352_10015943_pt1 | contig 11965 bp, 5 predicted proteins | sample TergutLab28metaG_FD_89700 | JGI IMG/M metagenome (GOLD analysis project Ga0123352, IMG submission 89700) | Labiotermes labralis P1 segment gut microbial communities from Petit-Saut dam, French Guiana - Lab288 P1 | ecosystem: Host-associated > Arthropoda: Insects > Digestive system > Gut ...
CCACCTCCTGGAGATCCATCCTAATATTATCCACCCATCTACGCCTAGGTCTCCCCAGTGGTCTCTTTCCCTCCGGTTTCCCCACCAAGACCCTATACGCCCCCCTCTCCTCCCCCATACGCGACACCTGAAACTTAAGAAATGAAATGTGTAGCTGTAAATTGAACACTCCTCCGTTACTATAGATATTTTCTTAAACTTTCAAAGACCGACATTCTTCTAAATCTAGTGGAAATTTCTGTTCGTATCTTACCGACAGCATTTCGTCTATATTAGAAAGACCAGTCGGTAAATGCTGTATAAGGAAATAGCCTGTACGTGGGATAAGAATCATAAGGAGCGCACAAAACAGTGTGTGTTGGCAAAATGTAGTGTCTTAATATTAAAACAGGTGGTAGCACTGGGCTGTAGAGGACTAATGACGGGCTATTTGACAATTGTAGTGGAAGTTGGGGTCGTATAGAAAGTGGAAATCTGGAGATCTTCTGGGCCAAAAAAATATCTATAAATTTTATAGAAATAAAGGCTTACTCTGTTGCGGCATTTCAAATTTAAATATGACGTTCATAAGTATTAGTTCCATAATCCTTACGCATTTACATTTAAAAGCCAATATTTGTAATTTAAACACAACTATGAGACAAACAAACGTAGATGTGTTTGATTGTCAAATATTGTTTTTTTTTTTACTGTAAAACGACAGGATAAACAACCTCAAAATATTTCCATTTGAGAGATATTGAAACGAAATGTGAAGTGTTCCGATTTTCTTGTGTCAAAAATGCTGTATACTGTTTCATAATCCTGACCGAACCGTATTCCTAGAACTGAACATGTACAAATTCATAACTCCGAAGTCTGAAAAATGGATGTTAAATCGTGGTGTAAGTTTGAGTAGGCCTATTTAAAAAGCTATTTAAGCAATCAACGTTAAATTATTGTTTTATGTTCATGTTGTGCATATTCCAGCTTCCAATCAGAGTACTGGGTAAGAAGTCAATTTCCAATTAGTAAGTGGAATCGATGATTCCACTTACTAATTATATTGTTCATAACGATAACCCAGATGTGATTAATTGCCTTGAAACGTTGCGCTAATTACAGCGCAGCAACCCCATGACTAAAGTCCGGTTTTATTTCTTATAAGGATGTTAATTAGCTACTAAGAAGCTGCAAGTACAAGATTAACTCCTGCTACCTTGCCAAAGTCAGGGAGTTACTAATCACGTGTGCTGGAAGTTAGAATTCTCTGAGTTGCTATTATAAAGCTGAGCACAACTCTTGTTTCGTTAAACCACACTTGAAAAGTGCGTAAAACTTGCGACGGGATAAATTCCACATCCAAACTTAAGTCCAGAAAATTCCTTCCTCGTAAGGAGCCCAGGGGTACCGTACAGCGTAAGGTTTGAGTGGGGGATAAGAGTGTCTCGAGCGAACAGCAACGTGTGTTTCAGCTCACGTACAACGAGACTGACTCCATTTTAACGTGGATGATCGCCAAAGAAACTCGCGTAGTTTTCTAACACCGTGTTCGCAGGGGGGCGTCACTAGGTCCTACTCTTAGCCACGTAAATTTGGTTGACACGCGCCATCCATTTCATCTAACATCCATTTGAAAAGCCAGTGTAGTGTATTCTGTGTAGTGACTAGGCTGTATACTGAATGTCCGATGAATTGTGGGTCCTTTGCCGACAAGATACAGGGATTTTCTTCTTCTGGAATGTTTCCAGAGCGCCAACGGTGTCCACCCGCCCTCCTGTTCAGTGGGTACTGGGGTCTCCGTAACCGTGGATAAAGCGGCCAGGGAGTGAATCTGGCCACCGGGACACTGAACTGCATCTAGTGCCAAGGCTAAGATTGAGTGAAGTTGTGCCTTTACTCCACCACACGCTTTTATGATGTGCACAGGGCCATTTGAATGTCAGGCCTGTTGTCCTTTCTCTGTCTAGGTACTCACATCTCAAGTGGACCCTTACGTTCAGGTTTCTAGAAGGCACATCAATCCCCTTTGTTCGATCACTACAATTTGGAGAAGAGTACAATTTAGAAAGCACCGCATTACCTACTCGTCTCCGTTATCCTACCATTATTACTATATAGGACACTGGAAAATACAAGATTTTGAACTGGAGAGTACCAAGCATTCTCCGAATTTAATCCGATTAAAAATATGCTAAAACGTACCCAAGAGTGTGTCGGACGCCGTTAAATCCTTTAAAAAGCTCTTTCAGATGTATAAATACGCCGACTTCTCTGTTCTTTGTTTTAAAAATCATCATGTGTTTGGGCTGGCATTATTAAACTGAGGAAAAGGCGGTAAAAATGTAAATTAGTCACTTAGTTAAGCATTGTAGTTCTTCACTCATTTTGTCAGAAAGTCGAATCCTTTTCTTCTGTCTCATTTTCTTTGTGTTTCCTTCAACATGTGTATGCCAGACAATATAAACCAATGATCATATTCTGCAGTAGTCATTGTTAGTATTATTTTATTTAACGACGTTTTTATTAGTTGGAGTAGTGTGCAGTGCCAAGAAGAACAGTGAAAATAAATGGGAAGCATGTTGAAGGAAACTATCGTCACATGATCTGAGCATTTGTGTGGAGGTACTGGAAGGCACTGCATACACATGTAAAGGTAGTCTGCCTTCCAGAAAGAGATTTGAACCTGGGGCCTATTGAGTACGAAGTTGATACACGGCCCAATCGACAGCGAAGTTGGCGTGCCATAACACTTATTAATGTTAAACTTATATTTTGCCTTCAGTAATTTAAGTTTTCTTTTGGGGGGGGGGGGAAGTGACCTACCTATCAATACCTTACTAACTCTAGGTCTGCTACGTTAATAAGCAGCCCTATTATATTGTGGTGGGCCGGGTAGCTCAGTCGGTATAGCGACTGACTACGGGCTGGACGGTCCGGGATCGAATCCTGGTGGGGACGAGATTTTCCTCCCGTCCAGACCGGTCCTGGGACCCACCCAGCCTCCTGTAAAATGTGTACCGGGTCTTTCCCGGGGGTAAAGTGCGGCCGGGGCGTGCTGTTGACCACTTACCCCCTTCTAGTGCCGCTGTCATGGAAGAGTAGAGCTACACCTCTACCCACCCTCTGGGCCACACCGGGCCTGTAACGGGATCGCTTCACCTTTTACTATTTTCTAAGACATGGGATTCAGAGCATCTATAAAACGCAGACATTCCATTTGCTTGTTGTTGCAAGTTGATATGTCATTCATTACGTTCTGACGTTGACGAACATTGTTTCAAGCATTTCACTTCATGTTCCGCGAAGTGTTTATGCGATCTTTTGATGATGCATACATCGCTAACATTTTACATGCCAGTTTAATACACGAGGACCCTTACGGCTGTTCGCAAGTCGTCACCAGTTAAAAATGTTTCTCTCACTAAGAAAAAGAGCTATTTAACTGTTATTTACAAGCGTAACTGCAATTTAACATCTTAGAATTTTGTTTTTACTGTTTTGACGATCTTCATCCTGTTGTGCTTTTACTTTCATTAATTACAAACTGAGGGGTCATTCTAAACACAAATATTTTATTTCAAATTTTTAGGCTACGTGTTTCGATCTTACACCCGGGTCATCATTAGGCTTAGTATAAAACAGTATGTTGAAGGAAAAACGTGCATATTGTATTATAATACAGAAATGCAAAGCATTAAGAATATTTCGCAAAAAAATGCACAGTGGTTATTTGAGATAAAGTGGCAAGAAATAAAGATAAAAGAGATGCAGAATTCAATATAAACAACATAAGGGAAATGGGCATTTTTCATGTATGTGGGAAAGTAAACTATTTAGGCCAGTAAAGCCTTCAAAGATACTGATTTAAAAATATAATTCCAAACAAAAGGCAATAGGAAATTTGCTGAAACATAAGAGTAATAACAAATTTCGATAAAATGCAAAGAAAGTGGGATATACAATTTAACTTGCCCGAGTTACAGCGAAAGATAATTCGGACGAACCTTCAGATCATTTCCCTTACGCTTTAGAAGAATATTAACATATAATCTGGTCATATAAAAACAAATTAATGTTTATACAACACCTGGCTGAAAATGAGCATGTATTGGGCCTTATTAATGAAGTTATTTGTGTAGTATATGTGAATAAACAAGGCGAACACATGTGCACGTTATAGAAGTTTCCTATACATTCAGAAACTTTAAAGGATAACCAAATGCATGATTATGCAGGTAAAACCGAACCTTCTGTTCTATGTCGTAATACAAAATAAGCCGCGTAGATGACGTAATCATTTCCAAAGGCCGTTTGCTACACAAGATTCCTAGACATGGCAGTCTTACGTCAAAGCGCTGTAAGAACACACTATCTGTACACAATGTAGAAGAATACGCGTTACAGTAAGTACGCAAAACTAATGTAGAAACAATTTAATACAGAATTAAATAATAACAAATATTGTAGTTCACTTCAAAATTGTTTACTGTACTGTATATTTACTTTTACATTCTCATTTTAATTATGGGATACCCATTCTTGTTGCATATTATTATTTAAAAATGATGATTAATTAAATGTGTGTATAGATTATATTTATTATTGTTTAATTTTTTATTATAGAATGCCTAGTCAGGAAGGAAGACTTTAGCTCAAGATAGGTATCGCAAATTGAATGAAACGCCTAAAAGCCTAAAAGAACATAAAAACGTTAAAATGAAAACATCGGGTTTAATAATTCATCATTACAAGGATTCACATACCTCATACTAGCTAATTATTGGCCAGAATAGAGACACAAACAGCTAAAGCATGCTACAGCTAAATTAAACACTTTTAACAGACTATATATATATATATATATATATATATATAAGCACAAAATAATAGCTACTGTAATAATATTTTCAAAGAATCCTCAGAAAGTAGAAATTGTAAATTGTGAGTTCTCAGAATATAGTGTATGTGTAACATTACATGAACTTTGACCTTTAACATGTTATTTTTATACGAAGTCTGAAGGTGGTTCGTGCGTAAGATTGAAATGTGTAGCTGAACAACTTGAGACAAAATACGAACTGTGTTTAGTTTTGACTACCCGTACGCTAGGTACGACACCAACAGGGCTGAAGTTGGTGCGGTCAGTGACGTAGTACATGGGTTATTAAGGCGTTGTTTACTTTCAAAATGCCGTTTGGCTTCACGGTACAGGTGTAAATGTATTTTTAATTTATGCCGATACAGAAAGTAAAGCCTTCCTTGCATCGATTTTCGCGACACCAATAAATGTTCAACAGCATCCTATCCAGATTTCTTGGACTGAATTTCACCCAAGTCGGAAAGAAACGTCGAAATTGCGGACAGAAATGCATTTACACCCCTCAGTGGAGTGTGGGTTCCAATGTGCTGATTTTTGTGGAACCCGAAACAGGGAAACAAAGTATTCTAAATATTTTATAATTTGATGCAAACCGGAAAAAAGTGTGGAAATAAGTGCTACGTTTTATTTACGCCCATAAGTAAAGTGTGCCTTTCAAAATACCAGTCTTTACTAAACTCAGTTTTTTAACTACAGTTATGCTTAGGTCTTCGAGACGGAATACACGCATTATTCAACTGGGACGAAAAATGTAGATAAGCAGAATGCATAAATTTTTCATCTATACCAGTTAATAAAATATGCCTTCCACTGCACCACTTTTCACGAAACTCGCAATTACGAAAAGGCCTTCAGTGGATAACCTGCTTACCGAAACTTACCCCAGTAATGTTTGAATGTGGATATTAGGGTAATAATTTATTTACGCCATTGAGAAAAATGTGTTTAGCAGTGAGTCGATTTTCGTGAGATCCACGTTTGCCTAACAACTTTCCCAAAAGGAGCTTCTGTACCGAATTTCATGAAAAGCCGCGAAACAGTTTAGTCACTGGTACTCTGTCACAATAAGACCGACGTGGTCTCCATATAAGGCGTACTTTATTTACTTTACGCAGGGGGCCTGAAACTCCGCAGTTTTGTACTCGGTATGATTTTGACAATAAACAGCGATTATTTCTGTACACGAAATTCAGAAAGTGGCTTTTGTAATGGAAACATTCTGCGTTTTATATGAAGTACCAACTAAAATTCTGTATACAACGTAGATATAATTCACTCTTGAAAAGTATTATTTAATGCGCTGAGACTCTTCTAAATACAGAAGTTACGTAACTACCAGTTCATTACAACGCAGTTAAATCCTTCATTTTGCGCAGTTATCTCACGTTGTGTGTGTTACTTCGATGTGCATCCGTAATGGAGTGTTAGTGTTAGTAGAGACCTGATTCTTTCCGTCTGTGTGTACAGTCATATGCTTTCGTGGAAGTGTTTTACGTTGGCATTTTGAATAATTCATGGTTTGTTTGTTTTTACTGTACGTGCTGTTCCTATTTGTACCACATAAATACCATCTCATATCTTTAATTGCGACGAGAATGTATCAGATTTTGTCTGACATGTTACATAGGAGAGGACGTGTGATGCAGCACACAGCTGCCACCTCTGGTTTGTGTCCGCTTTCCACACGCACTGTTTCCGCTTTTCATTGTTCGAAATCGTCAGCTTTACGTCTCATTTTACCATCCTATACTTCATGGAAAAAGAATTGTTCCGTCAGCTTTTCGTATAACCTGGCCTAGTCCTCTTTGTGTGTGTTTCCACTCGTTCGGGATATATTGTAACGGGTCCGTTCGTGGGACCGCCCATAAGAAGGCTGCATTTAGTTACTGTTTAATTGTAGGATTGTCAGAGAATTTGTTTTGAACGCTGTGACCAGTTTTTTCTTTCAAATAATTTCTTGTTATCAAGAACAGTACGGTGGCTGCTGAAATCTTCGAGGTGAATACACTACTGCATTCACTTCTGGGTAAATCTTAGTATCAAGTAGTGTATTTCTGGCAGCTGTGTTGCATTGTAAGGATTTATGCGAATTGTAAAGGTAAAAAATTTACAGCATCATCTGTGCAGGTCATCGATATATATATATACAGAGTTGGCGTTGAGGTACAGGCCCATTCATTTTTAGGCGCGATGTAGCATCGTGAAAAGCTTCGTCATGTCTCTATCTCTATGCTTGTCTGTCCGTCTGTCCTCATGGAACAACTGGGCTTCCACAGGACGGATTTTCCTGAAATTTAATTTGAGGATTTTTCGGAAATTTGTCGAGGTAATTCGAGTTTCGTTAAAATTCAAGACGAATAATGGGAACCTTACAAGAAAGATCTATATAGATTTATGATAAAACCTCGCTTCATTCTTCTTAGAATGAGAAACATTTCAGACACAATTTGTAGAGCAAATCAAAACAAACATTTTGTGTTCAATAACTTTTTTTTTCCGAAAATCGTGCCTTTGATGAGACAATATGAAAAAATACGGACCAGAGGGGCCACAGATGACGTCATAGAGCGCATGCGCCTTTAATACTGGGTAACTAAGGCAAGAATACAGACACACACACACACACACACACTCACTCACACTCATAGTATTTAATACAAATGTTACGCGAACGCGTCTGAATGTTACTTTATGCGTACATTGCCTGTCTGGTTATCCTCGGCACCAGAAGGAGGTTCGTTGTGAAATGTAAATCGTGTCTTCAAATTACGTAATTGAACGCACAGGCAAATCCGAGTAAACTTGGAGGAGCTGTAGGCAAAGGACTGCTGCATTTATCTCTCTCTTTTGCGATAAACAGCAGAAGAATACCCTTGTTTTAAGTTGAGTCGTTTGTTTCCGAAATAGATTTCTCGTGCATAAACATTCCCCGGATGTCACGTAGAATCAGAATTTGTCGCAGGAACATCGTGAGCAAGTGAGCAAGGAAGCAAGACGTACGAGTGAATAGTCACGACATGTGCTTTCCTTTCAATGCGTTACTCTACGTGATCAGGCTCTTTAGTGTAATGAATCAATAAATTATGCAAATTTATGATCTATTCCTGTGCATACAGTCACCTGTGCCTAGGCGGAATATGAAGAAGGTTGGCTTCAGTAGTAACGCTTCTGACTTGTGTTTGAGGCGTGCCTGTTTCAAATCCCGGCCGGGACACAGGCTGTTTTCAGGTTTTTGTTTGTTCTCTCCAGTTTCTCCAGGCAAACTTTGCTATAATATCTCAAGTTAGGAAAAGAATGTTTCCTTCTGCATTTTCTCCAGTTATTCTTCAATCATCCTGCCAATCGTCTCCATGTGTCTACTGATAAGTGTCTACAGAGAAGACCTAAATGAATGAATGAATGAATGAATGAATGAATGAATGATTAAATACCTAAATCGTAAAAAAATAAAGTTAGTAATTCATTAAATAAATTAGGTATAAACTGCAGTTTTACAACTTTATCTTATTTATGACTTGGGTGAAAATTTTTTAATAGCGGCTGTTTTTAGCTATTTTTATGATTTACTTATGTAAAAACCATGATATGCTTGGTCCTAGCATTTAAATGCACCGTTTATTAATTAAATCGTGGAAAATACTTCGTGTTTACATATCGCAGATTTCTTATATGTTTAAAATTTCTGAACTAGACCAAAGTACATGGTGGCGCGGAACCGACTGACACGTTTCAAGTGGCCATAGTTAATATATGGAAACAGGGAAAAATAAGCAAAACTGTCTATAAATACGTCCAAGTATGCTATTTATTACTCACAGATTACAAGCTTATTTTCTGAACATCAGGCAGATGGCCTCCGTTTACATCAATGCATAGTTGCAAGCGTGTCTGGAAGTTGCCGTACAGGCGCCTCCGTAGGTCCTCATCAGTAGCCGCAACTTCGCCAACAATGGCTTGTTTGAGTTCTTGAATAGTCACGATACGCCTCCGGAACACACGGTCTTTCAGGAACCCCACAGGAGATAATCTGGTACAGTAAGTTCGGGCGACCGAGCAGGCCAAGCGATGTCGCCGAAACTACGAACACAGGTAACACGTTGTTGCACGTTCCAACGCTCCATTGCGACTGAACATATGAAATGGCGTCCTCTACTCTATCGTTCCTCTTCCCACCAACTACGACAAGCTATCGTGCTGGCGCAATATTCAAATTTGAAATGTGTCAGTAGGCTCCGCGCCACCCTGTAGAATTCGTGTCAGTTATGTGCATGCAGAGGATGAGGCACCTACTTATGATTTCCATGAAAATTAAATGGAAACACACAAAAACTTTGTGCATTAAAATGCTCGATTCATTCATCAGTGATAATTAGTGGAAATACGTTCCTTCTGTCTGCAATGAGAAGTGTTCACCAGTTTTGAAGTTTTGTAGAGAAACTCGATGTTGATTTGTTGTTGAAGTATTTGTTCTGTTGTTTCATCACTGATTTTCCTCATATTTATCTACATCTCGCAAACTGAATGCACTCACCTCTCAATTTATTTACAAGGCCACAGTTATAAGAATTACTGATTTCTCACGTCCCCGAATTCAACGATTTCGGAGCTAATGAAACACAATTGTCGACAGAATCTTATCTTTTTTCAGCTGTTTATTTTGATAGCTGGTGTTCTAACTATGTTCAGTCAAGCGACACGTCTTAATTATAGCTCATCATTAAGAGTACTTTGGGCTTTTGGCTTTTGCAATTAAAAGTGGCTGTTGAATAGAGGGTGAGTCCTCTGCCCCTGTGTAAGAAGGGTGCTGCTGTGTGCTGAAAGTCCCAAACATGACAAACTCTAAGTAGCATACATGATCTTTGTCACTAGCAGCGATTAATTTAATCGCGAGTCCTCTGTACATTCACTGTGACTCCCACTTTGTCCTGTCTCCTACTTTACGCAGGTGCACAAGGAATCTCCGCTCATCTTGTGTAAGTCGCGTTTGTCATGAGAGAGACGATTTTTATAGTAGTCTATAAAATCGTGCTGAAATAGCTTATTTTCAATTTAACATCTAACAGGCGGTTACAAAATGAACACAAGCTGACCCAATGCCTTACGCAGTGTTCATGCACAGACGGTACCATACGTTACTGTAGATAAGAGGGAACAGTTACAAATTTCTCATCGTACTACAGACTGCTAAAAAAAGAAGCGCAACCCATGGAGAATGCTTATTTATTAGCAAATTATAAAACTTTTTTTAATATGTTGGGCATCATAATTTCCAAGTAAGCATATTCTTCATTGGTTACGTTTCTTTTTGAAGCTGTGTTCCGGGATGAGTTCCTCGGAGCGGTGCTCCGGACGATGCAAGTCTGCTTGGATGTTAACGCTGTACCGTTGGGTAAATAGTTCCAGACGTTTCAAAGGATCGCACTTCTTAATTTTAAGGTTTTTACGTCCAAAAAGACTCTTCTTGACTTCTTACTACTTGTATTTTGTACATTTTTATCAAAATTACGTGATTTTGAGGAAGAAATTGAATTACACTTTCTTTCGAAACTCCTGCTGTGTGTCGCAGAATATCTTAAGGAGGCCACGCCACTTGAAAATTCTTTTTTCTTCTTCTTCTTATTCTGCTTCTTCTAATTCTTCTTCCTTTTTCGCACACAACACACTTAGTTTGGACTTGACTTCCCTTGGGGTTCTCTAACATCATCTTTTATTCAAAATGAGGTTATGGGTCTCGTGCACAACACCCAACCTGGTCCACCAGGCTTTGATTTCGGGGTGTACCCTCCTAGGGTGTTTGGCGAACTTCTAAATATTCCTCCCTATTTTCTCCTTATGGGACAAACTTTTTTGGCACCTCTGCTGAGGCCTGCTCAGCTACGGTGTCGCGTGACACATTGCATGCTCTTTGTCTGGCACGATCGCAGAATAGTCTGTGTGGAGTCTGTTGTGGAGAAATTACCACTTTGTTCCCAGGGTTTTTCTCCGAGAACTTCGGGTTTCCTCCGTAAGTATCATTCCACGAATGCCCCATACATCCATTTCGCTACCGTCGACGCCATAATATCTGAGCGGTTTGCAGTCCCTTTAAATAACAGGCTCTTCTACACTTATACGTAAACGTGACAAAAGAATGGTTGCTATTTCAACAACGACGTTACGGTACTTAAATGAACATGCAATTTATTTCTTAGTAAAACATGATATTGCCACATTAGACACAGAACGGACCATCCAATTCTACCAACACTCCCCTAAACAATTCCCCCATTTTACTCTCGGGCTATTGCATCATTCTCTAATATTTCAAAGTGAGATATCCAGTCGTGACGGACATACGTACAGGAAAACAGCAGTCAGTCACAACGTTCTTCATATATTGATTTTATTGTACTACGTGTTTCGGCTTATGTACAGAACCATTTTCAGGCAAGGAAGTCAACACACCATCTCCCAAGACCGTCGTCACTGACCTAGACTGACATTTCTGTATGGAAGTATTATGGCATGTTGAAACATTACATTATTTTCAATTGGAACGTTTTTAAACATGTTATTGATCTACATATACATTTTGTAGTTAATAATTTCGGATCGTTCTGTGAATCGTAAACTCCGATCTCAACATAAACATAAATATTGTGAAAGAGATCAGGTATTTTACGTGATAAGTTTTGCATAGTATTTTTTTTTGCCTGATTATATCTTTGTATGTGAACGGAAGAGGTAGAACTTTAGAATAGTGTATGAAGAATGGTGTGATTGAAAGTTGTTTCTCCTGTACTCAAGTGTTCACAAAGCGCTGTCCCAATGCACCATCCAGTTACGGCAGCAGTCACTGAGCACTTCCCCGTGGAACTTCCAGTTATGCAAACATTCACTAAGCAATGCCCCCAATAGCCATGATATGTTTGTGTCCAGATTTGAATGAGAATAATTAATTTAGAAATTTTGAACTCATGGTTCCGTGCATCGTAATTCAACGTTAATAAAAATCCAACCAGATGCAACAGTATGCAGATATTTATTTACTGCAAAGTCGCTCTACATGTTTCGGGTGTCACAGCACCCATCATCAGGAGTACTAAAAACTGTAACCGCAACCTC
>Ga0123352_10015945_pt1 | contig 11964 bp, 6 predicted proteins | sample TergutLab28metaG_FD_89700 | JGI IMG/M metagenome (GOLD analysis project Ga0123352, IMG submission 89700) | Labiotermes labralis P1 segment gut microbial communities from Petit-Saut dam, French Guiana - Lab288 P1 | ecosystem: Host-associated > Arthropoda: Insects > Digestive system > Gut ...
ACTGTTGTCACACAATGTCGCTCACAACTGTGATCATGCTCTCTATAATGTGGACGGTTGTTACGATAATTTGCAGCACCTATTACGTGTCTGTATTACAAGCAGACATTTTTTAGCATTTTGAATAAATTAGTGCTGAGGAAATTGCTGTACGCACCGAAATACTTAGGAGAGATTTGGTAGCAAATGTATGTATACAGTTAAATGTGACTTTAGTTGCAATTGTAAAGATAAAATTAATATAGGATAACCCACGTTATGAAATATTCGCAACAAATACAATTGTTTTAAGAGAAAAAAAGTATGGAGAATTGAAAAATGTATTATATATTTACACAGAAAACATACAAAGAAAACACAGGGAATCATTTTGAGAGAGACACTGACAAAAATTACTATTTTCAAATTTCATGAAAAGTAAATATGCAATTCTTCTCTAACATTTACTTATAAGCAAAAAACAGAAAAGTTTCTCATAATAAAATATTCAAAAAAATATTAATTGCTTAATTGTTAATGTGTCAATAAACATTATGTCATCTCTACGTGCCTCATATAAAGTATTCCGAAATTTTGAGTTATAAAACCTGCTATACAACATAATATTCAATTTTGTCACTTTTGCATCTATGTGTAGTGAACAAGCCTACTTCACAGGAAACGACTACAACAGTTACGCCGTTTTGATGGACTGCTTCTTAGATTAAACAAACGTAAGTACGTGTCTTTTGAAGGTTTTTAAATGTTAAACAAAGTGAAATATATAAGGCGCTTCGCTCTTTTATTAAAATGACTATTAGTTTTGTAATGGCTGTCCGTACATCATTCCGTAAGTTCGTCCTCCCACCTGCATCGAACAACGTGTTTCACAATAGAAGAATTTGAAAAAATTTTTATATACCAAAACTTTTCCAAATACTGTGTAGAAAATTCATGTTTTCCTGTAATATTACGAGAATAATGTGCACTTTAATGAACGCATATGTTAATTATGATATTACTGCTAAATGGTTCTTAGAAAGGTAAATATTTCCGAACCAAATTGTGGATAAAATATATAAAAGGGTTTTGTGTTTAATTACGTCTTGACTGAAAATTGTGCCATATTTCAGATAATGTAGAAACTCAAGCTACAGTTAGGTAGGGAAAACACGATAACATAATACAGAGCATGCGCTCAGCATGCTCTTTTTATAAGGCAAGAAAAGCACACTCAGTATATGTACAACTTATTGCTTTTTGAAGGTAAAATTTATTTACGCAACCGTGCCACAATATGACGATTACGCATTTGTTGCCTGTCTTGTTTTTTGGTGGAAAATTGTATTGTTGAGCTACATTAAACTATAAATTGCCAACGCTATGTAAAAACGCATAGTTTTAAAAAATATATCTCCATTAAAGCTATTCATCACCTTAAATTATCTGCAGCACACAAGCTAGTAGGAAACTTCAATATTTCCGCTATCCGATGTAATCTTCTGCGTTAATTTAAGGCCTATTTCAATCATTAATTGGCGCTACCGAACGCTATGTTTATCCACGGTTTATATTTATACAGAATGTCTGTAAGAAAGGAGAGGATTATAGGAAATTTTACGGTATGTGGGAAAAGCTGGAGGAAATGCAGAGACGGTATACTCGTAAACATGAGAAATTTTCATTAGACTGATGTTCATGAATAAATGAAATTTAGGTCTCTGAACCACCGATAATCTTCTTCAAGTGAAAGTTTATGTGGCGTTTCGAAGCAAACACCCTGATGAAGCGACAATAAAGGACGTGCTGAAGGAGTTGCAAGACAACAACATAGATGTCAGCAAGCTGGCGATTTCGAGAACAGATCACTGTCAGAAAGAAGAATCTTCAACATCAGGAGGAATTAGTGAGATAGTTGCAAGAGAAATGGAACGCAAACTTCTGCTATTTCAAACATTGTGGGCGAATGAATAATAAATTTTTATGAATTTCGTTTTATGAGAACCAAACATGCACCTAAAATCATTCATCCTGTTAACTTTTTCTCACTTTGGAGTTATCATGGGAGGATAAAAATATAAAAGAGCATGCTCTGAATTCGATGAAGCCCATTGTACACGGTGAGCTCATTTTGTGGTTTACTCAGCTACATTCTCGACGAAAGTGTTTCGTTTCCCATTAATTGCCCAAAGACCATTCCCTTGTCGAATCCTTCCATTCTCACCCTCCCTTCATGACCTATGTTCAATACCTAACAGTCTTTATTATTGCGCGGAAACAACTGTCAGTCAATGAAATTAACGGCATATCTCTACCTAGTGCCATCGTCAAGAATACGTGGACGTATATGTCTACCCCCACAATATCCTTCGTCAGGAATGCGGAAAATTATGGTAGAGCAATACCGGCCAATTACGAAAAAATTGACATAGCAGGCAGAATAACAAATGTTACAAAAACACTCTCGTAATATTTCATAAATATTACTTTTCCACTGCAACAATCGTTACGAGAACGCCCCACGGTGTCAGGTATTTTGAAAATGACTACCGTTTTATAATTAATTTTACAAATTTTGCTGCTTGATGTGCATTAACAGTCACATTTCCTCACGCAATGCAGAAACGCAACTATTTTAAAGAGAATACTTGAATAGAAATCCGCTTCATCACCAACAGTACTCCACAGCACACAAACCAGTAAGGTTAACACCAAACATTCTACTGTCTGATGTATTCCCCTCCACTCCCCTTCTCCTATATCAACCAGTTCCTAACGCCTGTCACTACCTAACGCTATGCACTGCCACAGCGTGTCATTGTAGTGAACGGGTGCAAGATTGGATCGGGTTATATTGAAGTGTATTGGTGGGGTTACAGCTGTAGGGAAATGTGAGGGGTGTAGAAACATGACAAATTTTCTTACTCACAGTTTATTCAACTACACTTTTGTTGTGTTAATTCATGCAACAATCGCTACTTTGTTTGAAGTGTGTATTTAACTCGAGTTTCGGAAATACCACCCTGAAGCAGCGATAAGATCATAGGTGCTAAACGATTTGCAAGACTAGAACATAAATGTCAGACATTTGGTGGTTTACATACCAGATAACTGTCAGCAGGCAGGATAGTCAATAACAGTAGGAAGTTCCGCACAAAGACCCTTATAAGGAATTGAAAGGCACTTTCATTTCTTGATTTCATACGGATTTGATTTCAAAGTTTCTAGGCCATTAAATATTGACCATTAAGCAATACGATATATACTATACGCAGGTGTATAAGAAGTGGATATTATATCAAATTCACTTAGAAATAAAAAATTCTCTTTCCTTTTCCTCACTTCTAACCTACTAGAAATGTTGTTATTACTACATCAAAAATGATTCTAAATTCTAATATGAGCCATCACCGTTGTGTGTGTATAAACAATAGGTTTGGATGTCAGTCAATAACTCAACAATATCTAAAAAGATGTTTAATGAAGGATGAAGTTAACTACATGTTTCGGCCTATTGTGCCCATCATCAAATTTTCATCCAAAAGTATGTTGGTAGTGCTTTAGAGGATTGGTATGGGTATGTCATGATGGTGAGATCTCAGCAACAGAGATGTTTGTTATATGCTACTTTAATGGGTAGAGGGAGAGGGGGTGTTTCTGTGATGTGAGCTATCCTGGGGTGTGCAACTCATGTATGTGTGCTCGCTGCTGTCTTATGTGTGTCTCCAGTTGGAGACTCACATAGGATAGCAGCGAGCAGACATACTTGAGCTGCACACCCCAGGATAGCGCATATCACAGATCCCCCACTCCTGTGCCCCTTAAAAGTAGCATATAACAAACATCACAGTTGCTGAGATCTCACCATCTTGACATGCCCATACCACTCCTGTAAAGCACTACCACCATACTTTCGGATGAAACATGATGCTGGCCACATTAGTCCGAAATATTTAGTTTACTTCATTCTTTATTATATATCTTTTTAGGTATTGTTGTGATACTGAATGATAACCACACCTATTGTTGCTCTTACTGGAAGAACATATCTTGATGCATGGAAAACTTCTAAGAAAAATACACTCAGATATCATGGTGCACTGGAATCAAATATATTTTAATTCACTCTTATTGGGTTCAAAACGCGGTGATTAGAATATTATTGAGTAAAAATTCGCATGTATTGTCGGCTGCGAAATGTTTATTGAAAAACTTCGCACCATCCGTTATACTATTATTGATTAAAAAAATCTATCGAGGTGTTGAATGAATCCAGAATGATACAAGGTTGTGAAATTTTGGACCTGGAAGAAAGATGAAAGAAACTGACGGAACCAATAGAATCGGTTTTAAGGAAATAAATTGCACAGAATTATTGCAAGTAAGTTGAGGGAATGAGAATTTTGACTGATTAGTAAGGAAAAGTGTTTTTAGGGAAAGTGAGGTGCTGGTTTTGTTTCCTACCCTGGATGCTGAAAATACTGAAAGAAATATTTCGGTATGCAATAAAATAAATCAAATTTGGACAGCTGGAAAGAAGAAGTCAAGGAAGAAATAGAAAAATAGGATTGGCAATTAGTTAAACGAACATTACTAAACAAGTGTACATATGCACGTCAAAATAATTCTCTACATATGACGTAGTTACGAAAATGTTAAACACGTTAAAATGACGTAATATTGCTGCTTTAGGGAGGAAGGGAATACAAGATATTTGATTAAGTTTTGTAGTTTAAGTTATCTTATATGCAACGCACAGTCGTCAGGTTATAGTATCATCATTACCTTGTCTGTGTCTAGCAAATCTTCCACATTAGCTCTTCAGTGTCACGATTCTCCCAAATAGGTTATTGACCGAAAAATATTTTTCCAAAACATTTGTGTCAAATATTTCATATAACAAAATTAACCTTTAGATTCCTAATGTCAACTATCGTGGTCGTACCGCACCATTAACCTCTAAAGTTTCATTTTATATATTTATTAAAAAAATATAAGTACTGAATATTTTAAACATGGTATATACTCTCCGTTTTTTTCTCTTCAAAATGCAGTTTGCTTCATAATTCTAACATATTTGGTTCCTGTATTATTCACATTTCGTTTACAGGGTGTGCTAAAATAAAAAATAATTCTGGCGCCAAAATTTAAGTGAACGAAATATTATCTAAATTGTACATAGATCTCCAAGTCAAGGTCAAAGTAGATTTTTCGAATTTTAATGAAACTCTATTTTTCTGGAAATATGATGGAAACATTACTCAAAAGTCAAAATTTAAGAAAATCCTTCCCGTGGGAGGGAAGATATTCCATTCGAGTGGAAAAATATTTGCATTAGCGGAAAGATATGAAGAACGAAATTCTTTCCTTTATCAACTTTACCAACGCGTCTAAAAATTATTATACTTATTGTAAAAACAAAGAATCACTAGACTCGGCGACGACTTGTTATTTTCGCCACGTAGCTGAATATGTAGACTTACTGAACCACCATGAACAAATTAGGATGCGAATATCCTTCTTCACGGTCACACTAAGAAACATCACTTCCTCTAAATGATTTTCTTTCAGTACTATTAGAGAGTAAATGTGCAAATTACGTAAGGGTTCTTGTAGTTTCTGATATTTGACATTATGTGCACTTCTCAAATTGTTACAACTTTTTAATGCACTCTGTTCACAATATGTTGCTCACAACTGTGATCATGCTACCTTTAATGTAGACGATTGTTGCGATATTTTGCAGCACTTATTACGTGCCTGTATGCTCACTAAGTCATTTGTTATATTTCATGCCATATATTACAAAAATTGTCAAATATTCAAAGTAATTTACAATTGCTAACAAACAAAACAGCGTGTCTTGTGTGTCGGTCTGTAAGGCTGTTGTGTTCTGGATTGAAGGACAGAGGTAATGTAACTACGAGTTTATGTTGCGACTATCTCATTCACTTAAGTTTGCGTGTAAAGGGATCAGGTGTCGTGATAACAACCTAATAAATGGAATTGGGAAAGGGTGGGAGATGCTCTTCCTGGCTTGGTTAGAGGAGTGGAATAGATGGACCTTTAGGCTTTATTTGCCAGATTACCCGAAATAAAGTTTTAGATACAAAATTAAATTATATTCATCAATTTGTTACCAAAATGTTCTTCGTGCAGTTTACTTAATGTCTTTATCTCAAAACCAGAAAAAATATCAAGGGACTTTAGGATAGTAAATGGAAAAACGAAGCAGCAGATGTAATCAGAATTTTTTTAACATAATATGAAATGGTTACTGGGAAAGTTCTTGGAAATTTGACATATAAAAAGTGATGAATGACTTGAAAACGAAGATCATGCGTCTGTCTGTCCTTAGCGATTAAGACGTGTGGAAGAACAGCCGATATGTCATAAATGTGCGTCACTATGTTCACTGTGCGAAGGGAAAGAAAGGGAAAAGGCAATTCACATGTTTTCATGAATTGCAGAATTTAAAATCAAGTTGTTGTTGATTATCTCCTTATATTTATAAATTCCACAAAATTTCTGAAAAACTTGTTTGGTTATATCCGAGTGCTCTTTCTGTGGAGCAGCCTAATGTTATGATATATATTGAAGATTCTTTGGTATTGTCAAATATCTTTAGCTTTTGTCCAACTATCGCATAAACCGATGCAGATGGAGACTTGTTCAAATATACTTAATGCCCACCAAAATGCAATTTTATTACGATCAGAGAGCTGAAAATGGAAAATATAGCCGCGAGTGTGAGTGAAATATATAACATTGCTAGCAACATTGCGAATTATGTAATATATATATATATATGTGTGTGTGTGTGTGTGTGTGCATTTAATTTTGTGTGTATATTTCATATTTGGATTCGTTATTAAGGCCGCGTAAATGTGAAATTATCAGAATGGAACAACACGCTAAATACAGCAGAATGTTGTAACATTTGCGTTCTGGTGAGTTGTACTAGAAAAAATACATTTATATAAGTCTGATAGGACTAACAATGAGTAATCGCAGAGTTCGTCCGCTTCTCTAACACCTACGTAAAAACTGTAAATCTTAGGTTAATATGATCCATTGAAAAATGTCACGAAATTTCAGCGAAAATTTAGACGCAACTACATACATTCAGACAGAATATTTTACAAGAAGAATTTAAATAACAATTTTAAATTAAAAATGCCGTAAACAAATGTTTTTCAGCAAGTGGTGTGTAAGACTTCTACAACACGTTCGTCTAACTTAATCCACAATTTCCTTAAAGTTACAATGAAACAAACAAAGTACTGTGGCACCTGTCAGCTGTTCCTGTTAAAATATGTTTGTCTTCGACACGCAAACTTATTTGGCAATGTGCTTTATTAATGGACCCACACGGCTGAAGCAGCCGCACTTTTGAAGAACTGGAAGAAGACGCCGACTAAATTTTTAAATTCTGTAAGTAAATATTTTGTTACATCCTACCTGTGGAACCAAAACTAGCGCTAGTTGTCTTTTTGTTGATGTTTCTAGATCACACAAATTAGACACACACAGGCGTCGTTATATTCTAAATAATAAACACCTGAGTGTTTTCATGCCACGGCGAGGGTTTACTTCATTTAAAATATGATGTACAATATAATGTTCGGGTCGAATATTTATTGACATTAGAAGTTAGAATATTGTTAAAAATAAGTCATGCATCTAAAAAGTTTACCGATGGATGTCAAACGTTTCTTCAACACATCACATAATTAGAAATGTTAAGCACTTTTAAATTAACTAAAAGTTAAGCATTCGGAGCCAACACGCACAAACAGAAAACTAAATGCCAAAAAGTCACGTAATGTATTTATAACACAAGCTTGAGAAACGTCTCAGTGATTATTCCTTCATAAAATATTGGAATGAACAGTAGGTTCTCTGAGTGTCCTTAGCCTTGCTTTTTAATTATGGAATAACCATGCGATGTTTAAATTGAAGGTCCGTGTACCTATGGCTCTACATACTCTTAAACTTTATTTTAACACATAACATTGTTCCAGAATATGTTACTGAATAAGAAATATGTGTTATGTGCTATTCTAAAAATCCTTTAAAAGTTCATATCTTAAATATAATTGATGTTATATTCTTACAAATGCAGTGTTCTTCACGTAAATTATCTGCAACTGTTGACAGATTTTAATGACTTCAGAATTCTTGGGCTTATCTTCAAAAAATACGTTTAATTAAAACCATTTATTTCGCACAAATTTTTTTTTTCGGAAAAACTTTGGACGGAGAGACAGACAGAACAATTTGTTAATGTTCCAATTTTGCAGTTTGTTTTCAGACATTAATGAAACAGTAATTTTCTGGAGAGATTTTCAAAATATCTCAAAACATTTCCTGATAAGTTTTTCATTGCAGATAGACAGTCAGATGGAAAGATGGATATGATTAATCTGACAGCCGAATTACGCAATTTTGTTACGCTATTTCAAATGCATTTCAAATAGACAGAAAGTCTGTGAAAAGCCTGGCCTTTTTAAACGCAGAGAAGCCGATATCACTTTACTATATATTCAGTCAAAACAGCAATACACGCGGTCCATTGGCTAAAACAAACAATTTGAATTAGGAAATTACCAATTTCAGTTGACAGTTTCCAATTTTATTGTGGCATTGTCTGTTATTATTCACTTTTACGTCACTAACACACCCTTCTTAATGATGCAATTTGTTACAAGCTACAGAATTCACAGTGAACTGATGAAAGACAGTGTGCATAAAAATCCCAGTTTTTTTCTTCATGGGTGATCTGCATGTAACTGTGAATTTCTACAGAACAGACTGCAGATTGTCTGATTCTGAATCACTTTTCTTCACAAAACAGAAGAATTCCTTTCGTGAAGTTAGCGCAATGTCTGTACCATTGAGCAACAATACACACGTACAAATAATGTGTTATCACCGGAAAAATGAAGAAAGGGATATAAGGCAATTTTGTGTTATCTCAAATTAAATAGTGTCTGTGCACTTGCTCGAAATATACTCTGTATCCATAAGTTTGAATTAGAAATGTGATAGACGAAAAAGCTTAGAAAAATTATAGAGTCTTTATGTTTTCCGAAGCGTGCGTGGTGATATTACTATGTAAGAAGAAACAAAAAAAGTTCAATTTTTTCATTAATTGTTTAATACAATTACACTGTTTACGATATGTTTCGAACAACTAAGTGTTCTTCAACAGGAAATCTGTTCAAACAGCTTTACGGTATTTTACCTTGCATCTATATAAAGAGTCTAGTCACTGACAGGATGTGTTTGATTTTTGTGTGCATCTTGTTGGTTCTGTTACATATTGTACAGACGTCTTGCCGACGTACAGATTTCTGTCTGCCTTTAGCCATTAAACGCTCTTATAGTACAGCGGATATATTATAACTGTGTGTCGCTGTGTTCACTGTGCGAAGGGGAAGAATGGGCAAAGAAAATTTACATATCACTTGTTTGAATAAATTACAGGAATTAAAATCAACATGCTGCTGATTATTGTTTTGGGACAAATCATTACGTCATCGTTGGTTTCGGGCGAATGCGACCATGGGAGTATTAAAATGATAGATTTTGATTGGAATAAGGTGGGTATTGTTGTACTGACATAATTTCTACAACAAGCAGTTCTAAAAACTTCTGCTTCGTTTTATATTTCATTTGTGGTTACATTAACAGACTTACAACAGGATATATCAGACAGTACTTTCGAGTATTTGAATGAATCATGATTAATTGTTAAGAAATAATTTGAAAGGAATTTATAGTGTTCTGATTAAAAGTACATTTTTGTAATTCCAATAAGTTTCTTATGAAATGGCAGTAGGAAAAGAAATCGGCCTTTCATACGTGTTTATGTACTGCGAATTGCGAATATTTGCTTCATGGTGGAATTTCGGGAGATCCGGGTTCAAATGTCTACTTATCCTAAAAGAAGAATTAATCTAGTTAATAAAGTTACAACCCGTAATAACTATGATGTTCAATTCAACAGAAGTTGTCACAAATTTCGTATTCTTACAGTATTCAGGCCATCAACCTTGGTACGTTCTCTTGCACACATTCAACAATTTTGAAAACAAATTTGAGACTTTTAAAGCTTCATTTTCAAGTCCCGTGGGAAAGAAGAGCTATATTACCGTCGACGTATATGACAAAAGGTGGGTTCAAAATATAGAATCTAAGTTTATGCATTTAGTGACGATAAATCGATATGGTTTGTAAGATGAGATTTCCATTCAAAAGGTTGTATGGTCGATAATTATTGGTGCGTTATATTGGTGTTTGACTTTTTTGACTCTAATTTTTCCAAATTTTGACTGATTATATATTTGGCCCTGCAGTCTCTTCTTAGGCAGAATTCACAGTTGTTTCGGCCATAATATACCGAAATGACAGTAACATTTTAATACAGAGATGATTTTAATAACCGTAAAATAATTACACCAATATGGAGATCCATCAACGGACATGAGCTAGAACACTTGAATGAATGTCACCAGATAATACCGTATGGAATCTATAGGATTTATAATGTAGCAAAATTTAGAATTCAAACGTGTGGTAATAAAATTAAACAGATCGCAGGGCAATTATTGGAGTGTATTACTACAAATTATGAAGTGAAAAATTTAATAGAATAAATATAATTAAATATAGTTTAAGGCAAATACTTGTTGCCCATAGCAATTTATTGGTATAAATACATGTCCGACCCTGCACTACTGTGAACAGTGTTCACGTTTCCAATAAGATCATTACAAAACTTTAATACTTGTTAAAGAGTCTCATGATATTCAATGTGTTTTCATGCTGTGTTAAAAACGCCACGTTCGCCAAAAAAACTGTTATTCAGTTATACTTATTGCACTTAAGTAGCAGACTTCCAACTGTTACATTAAAAGTTGTAAACATACAATAATACACGTAGAATTTCATCTCTATCTCTCGGCATATAATGCCTAAGGAATGGCTAAAATTATTCTGATTAAGACAGAAAAATAGAATTCTTTAAATTTACAGAGATTTGAGATATTATTAAATACAGAGGCACAGGGAACACTCTGCACCTATATGTGCGTGTCTAAGGTATTGCACAGAACGTTAATTTTTTCGGCCTACTTAATTTTCTGTTATTCAGTACCGTCAAACAAAAGAGGAGACACCTTCACAGCAACTGGCCTATCTTTATTTTTAATATACGTAGTGATGTCTAATTCTCAACTTCTTGTGTTCTACAGTGAACAAGGTAACACCGAAGTCTTCGGCTATGCAACCAACTGGAACAGTACCGGTTATTACGATATAAACTGCTCTGTTCGTAAGTATAGGTTAAACGTTATGTCGATGAGCGCAATAATTCACAAAGACAATGTAACAATTAATTATCAAAATTCTTCTTGTAAACAGCTGACATTTTGGGGATAATGTGATATACTGATCTTGATAGAGACACTGTCTAAAACTTATCATTTTTCCAAGTTCATAAAAAGTAGGATATGAAAATTTACACAAATATTTAGATATTAACCAAACAACCAAATTTTTTGTTATAATATTATTTTCCACAACATGGTAATACTGAAATTGTTAATGGGTCGGTAAATATTATGGAATTTCTACCTGCCTCACGCAGAAAAATACCAAAATATACATTTTAACGAAATCACTTAAAAAATTAACATTAATTTATGTCACATTATCAGGTATGTGGAATGGGCGAGTCTACATCATAGCAGTTGACTACAACCGTTACGCCATTGCCAAACTTTGTTCCATCCATTTAAATAAAAGTAAGTGCACGCCTTGTGAATGTTTTAAATGTGTAACACAGTGAACTATATAAGGCATTTCGTGCATTTCTTAAAATTGAGCAATAGGTTTCTACTGGTTGTGCTTACATCCATCCTTTCGTCCGTCCCCACACCCAAATCGAACAACTGGTGTGAGGAAAGAAGTAGCTTAAGA
>Ga0123352_10015948_pt1 | contig 11962 bp, 5 predicted proteins | sample TergutLab28metaG_FD_89700 | JGI IMG/M metagenome (GOLD analysis project Ga0123352, IMG submission 89700) | Labiotermes labralis P1 segment gut microbial communities from Petit-Saut dam, French Guiana - Lab288 P1 | ecosystem: Host-associated > Arthropoda: Insects > Digestive system > Gut ...
AGTTTTTCCCCTTAGTGGGGTTTGGGTGTATATAAAATTCTCCCTTTTCCCCCTCTCCCCCCCCCCCCCCGTTATTATTATTTGCTCCTCTTCAACTCAACCCGTATAGCTCAGTCGGTACAACTACTTGCTACGGGATGGGCGGTCCGGGGATCGAATCCCGATGGAGACGAGATTTTCTGCACCCGTCCAGACCGGCCCTGGATCCCACCCAGCCTCCTATAAAATGGGTACCGGACCTCTTTCCCGGGGGTAAAGTGACAGGGGCGTGGCTTTGACCACCCAAGCACATCTAGCGCCATGGTTAAAGAAAGAGTAGGGCTCTACCTCTACTCCCCCTCTGGGTCTCCGTGGCCAGTTCTAGAGTGAACTTTACCTTTATCTTTACTTTTACCTTTTCAACTCAGTATTCCAAAAAATATTCTTAGGTAGAAAAACATTGGAGGGGTATTTGCCTCCCTCCCCAAGTTACGCTTATGAATACCCTTATAACCCCTGTTCCCACTCTCAGTCGCCCTACTTGTCAATATCACGTTACCCACGCAGCTGAAAAAGCGCCATACTATCAGCCAAATATCTAATACATCAAAATTCACATCAGACACTAATTTTCCTTCACTTCGACCTTTGCAAGGGCAGAAATTATTCAGCGATATCGGGTATGTGGGTACTCCGACACAGTGTGAACACAGAATAAAGCGGCCAGAGCGTAACGCTCAGAATTCATCTGGCCCTAGTGCAGAGTTTCCATACCTACAGTAACTGGAGAATGAAACAAACCTTTTGGTTCCACTCAGTTCCTAGACCAAGAATTCTCATTGCTTAACATTTTAAAGACGAAACGTAATCTGCTTTATATAAGGCATCAGTCAGTACCGCGCTGTAAACACTTTCCACCACGGTTATAAAAACACATCAGTTAATGATGTATAAAGCAAAGGTTCTGTTCTGACATCCTTGCAAAACACTCAACACAAAGCGAGCACCATGTAGAATTTTTGAACGTTAAACCTGGTAGTGCGTAAGGAAAACTTTAGGCTTTAAAACGTTAATAGCCGTATCACCATCCAAAAAGCCCAGAACGCCTCTGGTATCCGCCTCACCTCCAGTGAATGCTTGGCTTGTTCCTTTGAGGAAAGTAGCCCAAGGGGTGAAACCGACTGCACACTCCTATCTACTGTAGAGGACAGTAACGACCAGAGCTCTAATTTCGCTGCTCCATATGTCTTCTCATTGTCCAAATGAACAATTACACTACATATATATCCTGCAAGTAACATGGCTCTTAAATTTAAATATACTGATCCAAAATAAAAATATGAGATTTGAGGCTCTCCGGGTGATGACTATGAAGACTACTTAATCTACTGCCAGTCGTAAGTTGTATTTTGTGGTTTGAGTTTTCTCGCCGCAATTATTCAATGGATCTCGATTAAATATGGTAATAGAAGTAGGACAGTATAATGAAAATATTTTTTTGATTACATCTTGTTCCCAACTAATTCATATATAACTAAATTGAAATCGAATATTAGCACTATCCGCTCAAAAGTGTCGTAATTTTAGCTTATTTAACAATGCTGTCAATTGCTCAGTACAAAACGAAGAGCATAATATAAAATGTAGACCCCATAAACCGCTACATATTTTTGACAAAATCTGATTGTTATATTTTATGTTAGCCTTACATATATCCGTTAAAATGTGAAATTCTGTAGTCCACGAAAGGCCTGGTTATTGTATGAAGTAAGTGTAATGGGCAAATGGGCAGTTAATGCTTTTAATGAAGGACCTTTCAAAATATTGCCTAGTTATTCCAATGAATGACAAACTCCAGCCAATGCACGAAATATTTTGATGATTCTAGGTTGCACTGACTAATGTGTGCAGCGATACAACTGAGATGTTACTGTTCAAGTGTGAAACGTGTTGTTGTATGAGATACCGAGTTATTTCGTACGTTATTTGAAAGGCTATATCAAGGGAAATTTCAATAATTTAACAACCTCTACGCAGGATAATGACATTAACTGCCGGTCTGACGTTTGACGAATTTATGTAATACCGCAGCTACCGCCCAGGTATCAAACGGGGCCATTATGCTGCAATGTTTGGGGCTGCTCCAAAACCTGAAATTTTGAAATATTCCTTGCATTCAAATGTGATAGAACCTATGAATAATAATGAAAAATTAAAAGTGCTTTGCAGAGAATAAACCCATTAAACGTGTGTAATGTAGCAGATAAACGGCTTTTGTTCACTTTTTCACACACACACACACACAATTGTTTGTGCGCAATAAAATGCATACAAGTTGTTGTAGTTTGCTGCAATGTAACAAACTCTTCACATAACTCGTATTTCCATATCTGTATAATCTGTATATTATATATCTGTATAATTCTTCAGATGTGTTCTTCATGCATGACAGCCGCGTCGAGGTACCAGAATTCTATAGGAAAAGAGGAATCACTCTTTCAGATCCGAGCTGTTAATTTTTATAAAAGTGCGGGTTTTTATCGGCTTGGAAGGATAAATGTCACATTGAATCAACATCAATACTCGGTCACAGTTTAGTGTGCCTGAAGACAAAACTGGTTAATATTGGCGATGTTCCTGGGGTTGAATGCTCAGAGTACACGAACTGGCTAACAGTATTTCAGAATTATTTATGTAACAGTCACTGCATGTCAACAGAGTGTATGTGTGTACAAACGTAAATCCAAAAGCCTCATGAACAAACCATGTTGTAAAAAACATGTTTTATTATGCAACTGATCAATAAATTTACAGCATTAAAGGTTAAAATTTTAAATTTATGTTTAAATAAATCATGAGCCTCATTTTACAATTTAATTGTACAAATTCAGAATCACTTGTCAACCTGATTGATGCGCTTACGTTCGAGAATACAAAATAACTGCGTTTAATAACCTTGTGTGATCAGGTCCATTTACTGACATTTCATACTTAAACTTTAACTTGTCGATAAGTTCAAATGTCCGACTGACAATCTGGAGACCGTTCCTTTATATTTTAATTGGTTAAAGAGAGCTAGTGTATGGAGTTCAATCCAAATGAAATACGAGTATTTGTTAGAGTAGAATTATACAGAAACCTGCGTCCTTCTACAGAATTGCTAATTGTTTTATGAACTAACTACTTAAAGTGTTTAATTGCATTTTCAAATGACCCACATAACTGCTGTGGAAAAACTACTTTACTGAAAAACTGGTTCTTCTATACACTAATTGAAATGTTTAATTTTATTTTCGTTTCACACTCTTAAGCAATGTTGATATGCAATTAACCAAACAGCTATTACGCACTAATTATACGATATAGTTAAGATGTTCAATTTTCTTTTCATTTTAATCTCTAATTTAAAATCTCCTTTAATGTAGGAAGTAAATACGTTGTTTATGGAATGGCTGAATTTATACCTTTAAGGTAACATACAAAACTTACGAGTTTTAATTTCTTCGTTATTCTGTTTCCACGTAGCAAGACATTCTGAACGATGAGAGTAACTGCGGAAAATAGCGTGTTTTTGAAGAAATAAAAACATATTAGTTCAAACCGTAGTATAACGCCTGCTACCTCATGTTCATTAAATAAATCCCACAAAAAATTGTGTTAATATTAGTATCAATTAACTTCGGAATTAATCTGCTGATTACAAAATATGTTAATTAGAATTTCGACTTGAACTACATGTTACTGGAAAATATATGAAGTCTCTCATTACGCGTTTGTCTCATACGAACTAGCTAAAATAATACAAATCAGAATGAGATGACGCAAAGGATATATTATTAATTTTTAAGACTATAAAATGGGGTTAGCACAAAGAGACATGATGGATTCTTTTGTTGGTCACGTGATTTTGAAGCAGCAACTTGCTTTAAATTAGATGTATCACAGCACAGCATGTCCTGACTGGGATTTATTGCCGCATTACTTACAGCGGGCTTCCTTTCGCTGTCTTGCCGACTGACTTAGCAAACATAATTAATCATCTCCCTGAACGCAGCTAATTGTAGATACTGGTTATCATTGTTCGCGACTGAAAGGAGATGAGCGGAATGCGTTCCTTTGTAACGGAAACTGCTCTCAAGTGTATTAGGACTATTTGTGGTCCATTGGAACGTTTTGTACTCACAAATGCGAGATTTGGTAATTATGGAAATTAAGGTCTGAAACTTTTTCTTATAAACACTGCCAAATAGCCTACTGCATCTCATTTAATTAAGAAATTAATTTATTAAATTAACACAAAAATAAATTCAGTAGTTCATGCTTTTTTAAACACATTGCAAAAAGCAATAATAATAATAATAATAATAATAACAGAATCCCTTCAAACCTCAAACTGTTAGGATGCGACAAGACTGTAACTCGATTTTGCAATTATTCTGTCCTTGAATTTGGTATTTATTAGGGTTTTCTTAACCAGGAAACCTTTCTTTGTTAGAACTGTAAGTTCTTTACAACGGTGCTTTGCTGTAATATTTCTTCGTCTTCCGCTTCTCAAACTTTATATCAAAGAATACAAAATGAACGCTTGATACACAATTCGTATCCGTAAGTTTCATATGTGAACATTCTTTACAGAGATTTCCGTTCAATTTTCCGTTGTGAGTCCACAACGAAATTCGTCAGAATAATATAATCCCTTTACGTTTAGCTCGAATATAACACGTAAATTTCATAAAGTCCATCTTGTAAATTGTGCATGTGATTTTTTCATGAAGCGGAATGGTAAGAAGAACACGTCACACACATACTTAAACATACTGCGAAATGAAAAATACATTCCGTTGAAAAATACATTTTCATACACACATACGTTAGGCAGTTTTAAAAAGGTTTCTAACACACGTGTTTTAAATCTGTAAGCAACAGAATAATGACGCTAATCGTCCCTTGTGCTTAACCTTTTGATGCCTAATATCAACTATTGTGGTCGTACCGCACCGCTAACTTCTGAAGTTGCATTTTATATATTTATTCAACAAATATAGGTATTGAATAGTTTAAACATGGTATATATTCTCCGTCTTTTTCTCTTCAAAATGCAGTTTGTTTCATAATTTTAAAGTATTTGGTTCCTGTATTATTCACATTTTATATACAGGGTGTGCTAAAATTAACAAATAATTCCGGCGCCAAAAGGTTAATCATGCAACAAGGCACGAAAAAATTATGAACGAAAAGAGGACGTTTGTAAACTCGGCACTCAGTTCTTGAGTAACGAGTCTGTAGATGTATTTTGAACGCCGTAAATAGAGAACAATGGGACACAAATTGCACTTGACGAAATACAAATTCAGAAACCTGGTAATAACTTACTTGATTGAATGTGGGATTATCCCCTGGAATGAAAGCCTAATCACTCTAGGGTGTTTCAATTACATTTCAGATATATACACCTTACTTTCGACACGTGATGTACAAGTTGCATAGATTTCATTTTCCCGATTACTGCGAGGTATTTGAAGCTTATCACTATCACCACATTCACCACACAAGTTATCTTCTATGGCACCACAAATATTGGTACACTTAAAATGCGCATACTCGAGTAATATGAATTAGAATTTTTTTTATAAATGTTTCAAATTTGTAGTAATGAATTCTCATGGCACGGTAGCGTCTGCTTTTATGTACGTATATGGAAATAATTGTTCTATTTCATATCAGCGCACATAATTTGTAATTACGTTGAAATATTACAGTTATAATTTGTAAATGATATATGAGCTTTCACTTTTATTTTTTGATAAGGTACTAAATTTATACAGAAATATTAAAGTCCAGTGTTATTGCTTTTGTGTCAGCTCCATGGCTGGTTATAAGAGGAAACTTTAACTTTGTTCTTTGTGAATTCAATTTCCTTTACGCTGTACACTTTTTCAATCATTATCATACGTAATATATTACAATTATAATTCGCAAAATATAAGTACTTTTTCGTAAAGTCTACATATTTTCTTGTCAGTTCTCGTATAATTTTACACACAAAATTGTACTTCACTTGCATTTATTGTCTCAACGGCATCTATTCCCTACAGAAATGGAAAAGTGAGAACGTTATAATCTAGTTTCCAGGTGTATGATGCTGTGAAGACTGGCAGAAGTTTACTGCCGTCGATTGAATCATCTTATCTGCATATTTAATCTTATAAACAAAGAAGGATACATTTGATATTTGTGTGACCGTGCATCATTGATACAATAATATAAACAGCCAACTAGATGCAAAGCCTATATGGCATATACCAATGCTGTGTGTACAGTGAAAAAAATCCTGATGATGGATAGAGGAACTGTCCGAAACACGTAGAGTTTTATTCCAAAATTAAATTTGAGAAATTAATGCATTTATTTAGTTTTATTATAATAACACGCCAGACCATAGACCAATTTTCTTAATAAAGTATGAAACGAGATGCGTAACCGATGAATACACTCGGTTTTCATGGAACTCAATTTGTTACCATCTTCACTAACTGACTCAATCCTAAGCTAGCTGAATCTCGTCCACACATTCCTCTTTTCAGATACCAATTTTAATTGTGAAGAAAGAGAGGAAACCAACAAGATGCAACAGTTAGATGTTTATTATCAACACTTTCTCAACATGTTTCGGGCATCATTATGCCCATCTTCACTTCACAGTGCTCGCACCCTACAACACAGCGCCCCACAACCGATACCAACCACATCCAGCAGTGCCAGCGCAGCACACCACGTGCAGTAACACACGTCTTGGTCTCCTGAAGATGGGTATAATGATGCTCGAAACATGTTGAGAAAGTGTTGATAATAAACATCTAACTGTTGCATCTTGCTGGTTTTCTCTCTCACTTCACGATTTGCTCACGATGCACGGTCACAGAAAGCTAAAACCAATTTTAACGTTCTCTAACATAAGCCTAGGCCTTCCACGCAGTATTTTCCCTTCTCGAACTCCAGTTACACCTTTTTAAGAACTCCTTGTTTTAAGTGCAATGTACAGATGCGACAAGATTAAACATAACTCGTAAATGTCTTAACATTAATTTTCAGTAGTTATGACGTGTTATTTACAAGCATATGCAGTCAGATTAGCCTGAAAGTATAGTGAGGCCTGCCCACCGGTAAGCGTTATCAACTATGGACACAGTGGGTAGAAGAAACAAAATTCTCTGAGGTCTCGCAACTGCTGGCATGCCAAAGGAAACTTGCCAAGTTACCCATCCCCATGTTGGGAACTCAGTTTATGCTGCTTCTCTCATCTTTCTCGCCTAATACGATCTTTCCGAGCCATCAGCACATCCTAACATCTCCTTTCACCACACCCACTGATCCCATTCCACTTCCTTTATCTCCGTTCTTTAAAACCCACCATTCACACTAATTATATTTGCAAATGGTGAATTGTAAGTAAGTCTGGCAAAGCAGGAACTCTCTTCCTTCTTGAGAAGAGTTAACGAGAAAATCATGAAACGCAAGGGAAGTAGGGGAGTCGAATACAATGTGGAGAAACTGCTGATATTGTTAAATATTTCAGCGTTACACACAGAAGCTTTTGTTTTCATTCCTGTTTCCCTGTTTTAAAGGAAAGACAGGCTTCTAATGACACAATGTTTCCCTCAATAGACGTTGACAAAATTGGAGATTTTCCGGAAAGTCGGTGCAAGTATCAAGCTTCTAAAAGGCTGTAACAGAAGCGCTTAATAATTTACTGCAATCAGGAATATAAACATGACAATTCTAAATTCTTAGGTGTTAGAGAATCTGGCGCAATTTTTATAAATGATTATCATATTTCGAGTTTGGAGGATTTCAAGTTGACGAATAATAACAATGCATTTTCCCACCGTGTAATATATTATATAAGTACTAAATTTTCAGGAGAATTTGAAGCCTAAATTTTGTACCAAATTACGAATATGACATCATTTCCCTTGAGACCCCAACAAAAATTCTCATATTTTGTTTGGAAACGGGTGTTTGAAAAATACCTATGCAACTCTAATCGACATATTTCCACAGAAAACACTACAAAAATTACGCATATTATGTCTTATGAATTGGTATCGATATTATGTCTTTTAAGACTTGGTATCGATAAGAAATGCAAAATTATAGCTGTAAATATAATTTTACGTGGGAAGAATGACAACAAAATATCTAGAGTTTTTTTCTAGAAGCTGTGTAATGTGTTAACAACGGACAAAGCTATCAACAGGACAAAATCTTTCAGTTGAGTCCTGTTACGATGCTGTACTGAGTCGATTCGGGTGTAAATGAAGCCAGTTTGAAATACGGACTCTTGAGATTTATGTTGCAAGAAATTCGGGCCTAAATATTCCAATTAACTTCTCGAATGTTATTAGCAGGTTATTCGGTAAAAACCTATAAACTTGTCCATGCGATTGCACAAGCGTTTAGTAGCCAAACTCTCACCACGGAAAGTACGGGTTCTGTTCCAGAAAGGGAAGCTGGAACAATAATACAATACCACGATTTTCAGCAATAAGAATAATGTGCGTTAGAATTTTAATTATTGTTCCCTTCCTTATAGCAGTAACTTTTTTTGTTCTTGACTTCCGTAAGCATAAACGCCATTCATATACTGACGGTATACCTGGAATGACTGCACGCACGAGGTATTATCCTGCCAGGCGGTGTATGTGTAGTATACTACCGACAGGATACACTTCAAAGGCAACATCTGAACTACATCTCTTTGGATGACACAGAACAAGACAGATGTTTATATATACATATATATACTGCACACAGAATATAAACATCTACGAATTTGTATTGAAGCGGCTACCTCATAGTTGTAATATCACAAAAATGTCATCATCATCATCATCATGTTCCTGAAGGGTTAGGCGTGTTTCCTGTTCCTTGATCCTCGAGATGAAGTTGGTCCCTCCATCTCTTCCTCGGTCGTCCTATGTTCCTTCGTCCTTTTGGTTTATGTTGTAGTGCTTGTTTTGGTAGTCTGTTTGTGTCCATCCTCTGTACATGTTATAGCCACTTTTTCTGGTAGTGTTTTATTTCCTTTACTATGTTCTGTGCCCTCGTTTTTTGCCTAATATATTGATTCTTTTCTTTATATTGTTTTGTTATTCCAAGTAAGTGTCTCAAAAATTTCATCTGTGCTGCTTCTAAACGTTGTTGCTCTCTTTTCTTCAGTACCCAAGCTTCACTTTCAAATTTCAATGCTGCTTTAGCTGTAATGTTGTAAATTCTTAACTTTGTTTCTTTGTTCATTTGTTTTTCCAAAATGTCTCCGTATAGCTCCGTTTATTTTGTTATGTTTGCAATTCATCTTCTAAATCACTTCCGTATTCTGATATGCGATACCCCAAGTATTTAAAATCTGTTACTTGTTCAATAATATTGTGGTTTATCACAATTTTTACCCTCTGTATTTCGTTCCCCCACATTGCCATTGATTTTGTTTTTGTACTAGATATGGTCATTTTATATTTTCTTGCTACAAGGTTCAAATGGTGTGCCATTGCTTTTAAATCATATTCTGATGTAGCCCACAAAAATGTAATTTTATATTTATCAGTTTTATGTATTTTAGGTTCATATAATTTAAATCATTCCAGTGAGTACGATATAATACCTAGTTTAGCGTGTTGGACGTGTCTTCCGTTGTAGAAGAATCCCTAAGGATGGCAACCCCGGTGTCGAAACAGGAAGGAATTTGATATTTGTCATTAATTATGTTTTACTAAGGCATTTCTTGGCTGATTATATTGATTGCAAGAATAAGCATGGAATGAGTAAAATAAAACACTAGCGCTATTCTGGGAAGTTCAAATCATTTTTATTCCGTCTTTGGTAATAAGAAGAAATAAATTATCTATGTTTACGGTTGATGGTGGCTGACGGTTTAACTTACGGATATGAAAACGCATATTATGAGAGAAGCAAAGCGGGTGGACGCAGCAGCAGGAGCGTCTGTCGACATCTGTTCCTGGCATACAGAAGCGATTACGAAAGCTCTTTTAATGAAACCACAGTCATATTATAATAGGCTTAAGGTTTCCTTAGCAGCAGTTATTGCTGGCTCCAGGCAGGAAAATTCCCTCCACTAGTGGAGGTTTCTTATCGATGCTCAGTTATAATTCGCAATTAAACCTGCAGCATGGCGTACATTATACTAGCCATTTGTAAACATCTGCTAATGGAAACTGCAACTTAAGGCATGGAATAATTTTACTTGCAACATGAAAGGCAATAAAGAAAACTGGACACATTATAGCGATTTCATAAAGAAATGCAGTATTTTAAATTTAATACGGCTACCCTTTCAGTAGCGAAGTCTGATTTCTGAAATTATTATAGGCTCATATCTAAAGCATCTAATTCCGGCATAATGGAGATGCGGGTTTCTTATTGTTTCGTGAAGAAGAAAGGCAAGCAGCTAAATTGTCTGTGTTTTGTATAAGACAGCTTGCTTGTAATTTAAACATTTACTCAGGCTTTATTCCAAAGCTTAACTAAGAGAATCGGTGGTGTAGACAGTAACCCTGAGATGTGACGTCAAGGCGGGATCTAGACCATTGTTATAGCAGGAAAATGACGATAACAAAGAAGAAATAAGGAGAAAATAAAATAGGATTAAGAGATAGAATTAGTAAATAAATGAATAAGAACAAAGAAAGGATTGATAACTAAATACAGAATCAAAACAGAAAGGAAACAAATCCCGAAGCAAGGCAGAAAAGCAAGCACAAACTTCGACGACTCAAATTCATCGAAAGGTTATTTAAAAATTGATCTCTTACCTCACAGAAAACACTATGTGACATGTTTCTATTACTTTCTAATTGAGAAATTATTTTTGTATAAAGGCCAACCGGCTTATGTTTTTGTGTGCAAAAACTGTTGTTTAATCTGAAAACCGTGTAGTACAAACACAATCATTCAATTACGAAGTTTATGGTTTTTTAATTTTAAAGCAGGTGGTGTACCTGATTACCGAGGGGTTTGGGTGGTTACAGAAGACTGATACTAAAGTATAGACCGCTCCCAGTAAAATTCTACAGAAGAATGGTAGTTCCATCACAGTATACCGTGTGGAAAAAAAGAAAAAAATATGAAATCATGCATGGTGAGGGAATGTTGAACTTAAAGTCCGTTACGACAATATATTCTTTCTTACAAGCATCGGATAAGCCACAGAAACCATACAGTACACCACGACCGTACGACAGCTGTGCCTAATTCTCCGTAATTCTGCTAATAATCTTACGTATTATAATGTAATATGGTACTCATATTGTGAAATTATTTTTCTTATGTGTACATATTTTCACCAATACTTAGTTTTATTAAGTAAATCGTTCTAATTTTCGTAATAAGTATAGTGCTGGATGAAATCATTGTTTTGAATGATAATTTGAAAATACCATGGAATTAAACAGTGGTGTCCTTAGATGTGTAAATGCAGCGTGCCCATTTCACTGTTACCCCTAGTAGGGCAGGCTGCACGACAGGCTTGTCGCAAAGTAAGTTTGCATCCGCTGGCAATTTAAAGCCAATTTTCCCCCTGCAGTTCAGCCTACCTTATTTCATCGAAGATTTTCAGTGTTATCCAAACCCCCGGCAATGAGGGCCTCCTGTGTGATAAAAGTACCGTTCTCTGAGACAAGAGAAAATGGGCACCATGTGCTGATTCAGTGTTCCCCGTATAGGACTTAGAATTATCAGTAAATCCTTAGTAACGACAGTTCGACTCCAGACCGAAATTCTAGGCACCAGCCTCCCAAATATGAGGCACAAGTGCTGACATCTACACACGCCTTTGTTACGATGTTATTAACCTTTTGGCGCCGGAATCATTTTTTTAATTTTAGCACACCTGTATATAAAATTTGAATAATACATGAACCAAATATGTTAGAATTATGAAACAAACTGCATTTTGAAGAGAAAAAAA
>Ga0123352_10015951_pt1 | contig 11962 bp, 9 predicted proteins | sample TergutLab28metaG_FD_89700 | JGI IMG/M metagenome (GOLD analysis project Ga0123352, IMG submission 89700) | Labiotermes labralis P1 segment gut microbial communities from Petit-Saut dam, French Guiana - Lab288 P1 | ecosystem: Host-associated > Arthropoda: Insects > Digestive system > Gut ...
CTCAGGTGGATGGGTATGGCTTAAGATCTATTATTGTCTCCTTCTCTTAGGAGGGGTCTTCAGTATTGTGGGGCAGCTACCTGTGAATATATGTGGTAAGTGATGTTGACAGAGTGTGTGGTTTCTAGTATCATATGGAGTTACGAGGAACGAGGTATTTTTACTCGCATGTCTGTCGAGTTGCTGTTGTTGAAGGGGGCTGTTGTGTAGAAAATGTAGTCTTCTTCGTTGTAACTATTGTGTATTTGTATGAGTTCACTGTATCGCGTGGCGTAAATATTCAGTATCTCACTAGTATACTTGTTCTGTGTGGGTTGAAAGGTTTTCCTCCTATGAATACATTCACATTATCGATATCACATATCTGTATACTACTCACTATGTGTAGCTAACATATGGTTGCTCTTCCCTTATATACCACTGAGTTGTTTTATTATCACTTTTGTGTGAAGGTTGCTTCTGTTGTTCAGATCTGTGTGAGGAAGGCCCGGCAGGCATGTGTGGCATCAAGCTTGGTATGTTCTAATGTGGAGGTGGTTGGAGTGTTCAGGTCTATCTGTTGTCAGGGTGGGACAGTTTTATGGATGGTGGGTCTTAAGGGGGACGTCAAAGATTGCATTTGGAAAGATAGTGTTTTCATCATTCAAGTGGTTGTTAGTTATGGATTCTGCATGGATGTGGAAACTTTCAATAGTGTTAAGGTGGGGTCCTTTTTTGTGGCGGTGTAGTACTTGCATAATTTCTTTCATAGGGCCAAAGAAATGGCCTTCATTAAGGTGTTTTGTGAAGCTGTAGGTTTGATTATTGTTTTGGAAGGCGGTTTTGTGTTCTGTGTATCTTGTGGAGAATTGTCTACCAGTCTGACGTAAGCTTTGTTGCAATCGGGGCAGGAGAGTTTGTATGCCCCTGATTGTGAGTATATGTCAGGAGCAGTGACCATATGTTAGCTACACATAGTGAGTAGTATACAGGTATGTGATATCAATAATGTGAATGTGTTCGTAGGAGGAAAACCTTTCAACCCACATGGAACAAGTATACTAGTGAGATACTGAATATTTACGCCATGCGATACAGTGAACTCATACAAATACACAATAGTTACAACGAAGAAGACTACATTTTCTACACAACAGCCCCCTTCAACAACAGCAACTTGACAGACATGTGAGTAAAAATACCTAGTTCCACGTAACTCCATATGATACTAGAAACCACACACTCTGTCAACATCACTTACCACATATATTCACAGATAGCTGACCCACAATACTGAAGACCCCTCCTAAGAGAAGGAGACAATAATAGATCTTAAGCCATACCCATCCACCTGAGGGATCCCGGCCATACCGCACGACCACGAAGATAAGAATACAGGAAACAATAGCCCACCTAGACAAGGAACTATTCAAGAAGTAAAACTATTATAATTATTATTACATAGCTACTATACTATGCACTTATAACATATGTAAATTATTGTATGTTTTTCACAAACCAAGAAGTTTGCATTTGATGAAACATCTTAGTACGATGGTTTTACTACCTAATTTGTGTGTTAGAATTATAAGATGTTCACAATTGATGTAACTCCTTAACATGTTTATTTAATCACATGAAAGGATCATAAGATGAATACCTATACATTTACATGATGGAGTACGCATCAATGTATATGTTGGCAACTTTTACTAATCCCAAAATTGATGATGTAAGACGAGATCTCGTCCCCATCCAAAATTACCACAAATACTGTATAGTCACTTAAAAAGTTCTTTGGACAACCTGATGATGGCCTACGTACAGGGCCGAAACATGTAGTTGTATATTATATATCGCTACCAATTGTAATATTGTTGTTTTCATGACTGTATGTATATATAGATATATACACACTACAGCGATGTATTATTGACCTAACACAATGGGGATGACACACCTTAAGATTAGTTGATCAAATTTCAAAGGAATCCTGGCAGAATATTGTCAGAATTTTTTTCAATATGAATTTATATGTGACAGTTGTTTTCAATTATGCACATCTACATACACACCCATAAACAATATTTCATGCTCATACTCTCAGAACTAGTGAAACTCGTAACTTGCAGGAGAAAAGGGATGAGAATCGCCCATCCTCCTCTGAGTATGCCGTCAGTATGGCTTCTCAACTTCATGAGACAGGTAGGGGATGATGTATTTCACTGTGTACTTTTCAGGGTATATTAAGTCTATATTTGTGCATTATGAAGTAATATCAGAACTGTGTTCTGTCATTATGATGGCTACTATAGACTTTATTAATACTTGTTATTTGTTTATATTACCCTGAGTTTTGGATGCTCACAACGTTCAGGTCCAAGAGGCTTGTTGGTGCACTATTAGCTTCAACATGTCTGTCCATCTGTCCACTCAGCTCCCACAGGATGGATTGTAGTGACATTTGATATTGGAGGTATCAACATTATGAAATGTTTATCTCAACCAGAATTTTGAAGATAAGGCATTTTTGAGCTACCATAGCATCGTCATTGCCACAACATAAAAATTCAAGTAAATTGACATGAAGCTGTTGAGATAGCCAAGAAGATATTAACATTTCCCAGACACATGTCATTGTTACATTATATATACATTGCCTGTCTTGTTTGTAGTGACAAGGTTGCCAGTACACGTGTGATGAGGGTTAGGGGAAGCTTTTTTATAAACATAAACTTCCATGCTTCTGAAAAAAACAATTGACCATCAAAGTGGACAACTTTTATGCTAGATTTTTATTTTTTATGTGCTGTATTTATTAATAGGAAGGGCCAATACAGCATGTTCTGCAGACCTTCATACCGTGCATGTTCATAGACATTCTAGAAAACTTGCTGACAATTCATAAGAAAATGGAAAACTAACTTCACATTTTAAACTTAAAAATTTATTAAAGTCTGTTTTTATATACAGGAATGTTCCAGATATCATTTTTTTTTAAATTTAATGTCCATCACCCATAACTTACTGAAATGCAGTATATGTAGAGAATTTTAATTAATGGGCATTGACGTATAAGGACCCAGTGAATTTGAATGACCTGTTTTTAAAGATTTTGGCATAATATTCCAGGCGCCTTGGAACTTTACCCACTCTCCTCTGAGAACCTCAAATATCACGAAGTTTTACTGTACTTAATGTTCATGTTGCTGTTTCTTTTAGAGACATATAACTCTTTCACTACTAGTCCCAAACCTTCTGTTGCTGTACCAGCAAAGCTTGTATTTATTTTTGGCTCATTTCTTTCAGTTCTTAATGTAATATCTGAGCAAAATCATCTCAGCTATTTCCTTTGTGCTATTCATACAGTACCTGCTCAAGCTGTTATTTGTATTCTTTGTGAATGTCTGAATTCTAATGCTATTTTTGGAGACCATAAATTAAAGTTCACTGCCTTAATTGAAGATGATCTCAGTGAGAGGCATGTTTCAGATCATGATCTTTAAAAGAAAGAAAGTGTTCACTGAGAACTTGGCTGTGTTTGAGTAACATGTACAACATGGTAAATTTTACTGTACTTCGAAGTGTATACGAAGAACAGATGGTACTGCGAAATTTATCTGATGGGCTTGCGAATGTCTTCTTCATCACGCCCACTTGCATTTTACATTTTAATATTTACCGTGCTCAGACTTTTAATAGAAATATATACTGCTTTGTATGTTCATTGTTCCTTTTACACATACATGTCAGAGAGTGCCTAAGTGCTTAAGAGTGACCAGGCAGATGTATTTTCTGTGATAATGTCTCACACTAGAGATATTAAAGGAGCAAAGACAATTTTCAGAATGACATATTTCATTTATAACATGGAAAGGGTTAACTATGTAAAGAGGTATTCATGCATTAGACAGTAGGTAGACCTATCCTAAATTTGTTTGTTTTGTAAATATTTTTCAAAGGGTGTAGCAAATTATGTCATGGTATGAATGCACAGAGTCTTTCCTTAAGCTGAGATGAACATGGTGATTAGAGCTGAACATGGTGGTTAGAGATGAACAGGGTGGTTAGAGCTGAACATGGTGGTTAGAGATGAACAAGGTGGTTAGAGCTGAACATAGTGGTTAGAGTTGAACATGGTGGTTAGAGATGAACATGGTGGTTAGAGATGAACATGGTGGTTAGAGCTGAACATGGTGGTTAGAGCTGAACATGGTGGTTAGAGCTGAACATGGTGGTTAGAGCTCAGAGAATTCTTGTTTTTTCTCAAGGAGATTTTAAATATATTTCAGCTTTTCTTCATGAAATATAATATTTTTGTGTACAACATAATGCACTTTAGCAATAACACTCACGTGATTCACTTGACTGAACATTTAGGTGTAGTCTGGGAATAAGCACAGTTTGATACTCATTCTGAAGGTTTTGTATTGACTAAACCTTTGTACTGAATTAGTCAGTCCATCAAGAAAAATTAGGGTATATGTATATATAAGATATACTTATAGTCATTTTGCATATGTTACGTTACATATTGTCTCCTACATGTATTGGCCCTGTGTGGGTCATCGTCGGGAAGAAAACCAAATATGCAAGGGATGTGTAAAATTGTGTGCATCTTCACTAGAAATTTCACTGTGCACATATATAAAAACATTGAAGCAAGTTAATTATATACAATATGAATATTAATTAAAATTTCATACAGTAGGACTGCAAAAATGCAAAACATGTTTGCATGAATAAATTTAATACTGAATTGCAACTTTATATGTGCGTATGAATTACAGCACTTGAACACACTTGTTAATAATAATTTTAATTCTCCAATTTTTAACTTACATTCATATTGTATATATGTAACTTGCCACTGTGTTATATATGTATATGCACTGCAGTTTCTAGTGATGATACACCGTGTTTTATACAGCCATTGTATTTTGTTTTCTCCCTGATGATGGCACACAGAGGGCCAAAACATGTAAGAGATTATTATTATTATTATTATTATTATTATTATTATTATTATTATTATATGCCGACTGACTACCAGTTCATTTTGTTGGACTTACTTTAGTAATTGCCTAATGCATGGAAAATATGTAAGACTTTAAAATTAGGTATAATATATTAAAACTGCCCACAACCACTTACCAGTTTATTAGTCACAATTTCATCACTTGCAGTTCATAAAATATTTAGTTGAAAGTTGTCAATAAACATAAATCCATTTTTTATTCTTCAAAATTTCAAGTGTGTTATTGCTTAGTAATAGTTCATTAGTAAACTAACAGCAAATAAATCATCAGTTGCCTAATCTTGCTTGTTCTCTAGGTGAGTTAAAAGTTGGAACAGATGAAGAAGTGTTCAACCGGATCATGGCACATGAGAGCTTCCCTCAACTGAGACTCATATTTGAGGAATATAAGAATGTATCTGGACGTACCATTGAGCAAGCTTTACAGGCAGAATTGTCAGGAGAACTATTGGAAGCCATGTTGGCTATAGGTGAGTGAGTTGTTTGAGATTCCCTCCATGGAGCAGAATCCTTGAAAAGTTAATGTGATGGGGCATTAATAAGTAATGCCTCCTATTCTTTTTTTTGCCTTAAAACATGGAGTATAAACTGAACTGTGTTCAGTTCATGAGACTTTCCTACACTGTGGGTCTGAATTTTAAACTTCCGCCACTAGAGGCCTCTAAATAGTGCTTATAAACTTGGCGGAGTGTAAAATGCCAATGTGGTTGGAACGTCTTGCAGTAAATGGGCTCCTGACTTGCCTCTGATCAACTTTCACCTGCATTTGAAAGTTTTTTTGTAGAAGAATGTAGAAACATGAGTACAGTTCAACATTGGGCTGCACATGTTTGTGGTGGAAAGCTCTAGTGAGTCTCCCTGAACATGAATGAGCAACAACATAGCAGAAGTTCATGAACTGCAACTGATGAGGCACACCAGTGTCTTATTAAATGACTCATTAAAGAGAATTTTTGTGTTTCTCAGCAGGAAGTAGTGGACAAAGCAACCATTTTGTGTGAGCGACTGCAGGCTGTAATTGTAGATGTGGGCTGCTGGCAGGTGTGTGCGCACATTCGATATTGGCCAGCAGTTTGTGCCGCATCATGAACGTCAAAGTGATGAATTTATAAACAGAATTATCACCATATATGAAAGTCTGGTGCATCATGTCAAGCCTGAGAACAAGATACAGTCAGTGGAGTTGTGTTTAAAAAGATAACCAGCATTGAAAAAGGTTAAAGGTTTGTTGGCAGAGTCATGTTCACAGTTCTGTGGGATGTTAAAGGCATAGCCTACTGGCACCATTGTTGCCTCCAAGTAGTACTGTGAAACAATGGGAACGCTAAATGTGGGACTTTGAAAAATTCATCCTCACATGGAGGAGCTTCTCCTTCATCGTGACAGTGCTTGACTGCACACCCACAAGTGCAAAAGGAGCTGCAGATATTCATTGTGTTGGTTTCACTGTCCTGGATCACCCATCATATACTCCCAATTTGGCAGTACTGGATTTTCATCTTTCTCCAAAACTGAAGGAACATTTTAGAGGACATCAGTGTGCATTGGAAGATGAAGTCAAGGCTGTGGTTAAGTTTATCCATCATCGATATGCACAGTTCTGCAAGGACAGATTTATAAAGACACCATAACATTGGTGAAAGTGTGTAGAACATAAAAGTGATTATGGATAAAAGTAACTACATGTGTGTGTGTGTGTGTGTGTGTGTGTGTGTGTGTGAAGAGTAGAGTTTAAGAAGTCACCTGTTTTGGTTTTATTTGGGTTAACTTACCCATGTCCATATAAAAATTATGAGGTTCACTTGTCAGCACACCCTCATAGTTCAACAGGTACTGAACAACTTTCCCATATTTTATGGATCCTGAAATTTTGTCACCATTTTCACAGTCATACCATTTGTCTTGATATCATCAAAGTTATTTGTCTGCCAATGAATGCACAAGTGATTGTCTAAAAACAATATTAAAATTTACATTAAAATAGCTTTGACATGTTTTGGTGCAGTCAAACCGTCTTCAGGGGGCTCACTATCCGTGCTTGCTGAAGTTGCATTTTGTTAAAATAGTAAATTATGGTACATTGGTGTGTGATTAATTCGGTACTTCCAAACAGTGCAACATACACACATCAACAAGGACATACTAATATATGCAGCCTCATCACCACCAATTTAATCACACACCGATGTACTATATTAACTATTTTAACAAAGGGTAACTTTAGCAAGCACGTATAATGAGCCCCCTGAAGATGGTGTGACTGCACTGAAACATGTCGGAGCTATTTTTATGTAAATTTTAATAGTGTTTTTAAGACAATCACTTGTGCATTTGTTGGTGAATAAAACAAGAGCCTTTCACCAATTCCTGTCCTGAGCCAGATGAATCCATTTCACTACCTTCCATCCTGTTCCCTTAAGATACATTTTAATATTACCCTCACAACTACACCCAGATCTTCCGGTCTTTTTTTTTTTCAGGTTTTCCCACCAAAACTGTTTTCATGTCTCTACCCTGCGATGTGTACGGTATTCCTCATACATCCTATCCTTCATATTACCACACTGAAACGAGCATCTACTGATGAGTAAAAATCATTAAGATTCTCAGTGTGGAATATTCTGCAGCTTCCTGTAACTTTTTCTCTCCTAGGTCCAAATATTTCCCTCAGCATCATATCTTCCTCACAGTGTCTTCTCCCTGAGTGTGTGAAATGAAGTTACACACAAACTCACGTGTGCATGTGCACACACAAAATACAAGACAAGGTTCCCAATATTTTCCTAGACCAGATCAAATTTTTCTCATCTTCTATAACCGGTATCTGTCCAGTTAAACAAAATGAAGTGTTCCCAGGAAGCTGCACAATATTCACATTTGATTCCTTACTTATGCCTCCACAGCCTAAAACAGAACTGTGAAGCCCACTATACTTCTCCCTTTTGTGACACAGATGATGCATGTGGCATATGTTTATGTAATGCCATAAAAGTCCATCCAGCCAACAAAAAAATATAATCAATATAATGAAACTTGTACAAAAATCATTGAACAACATGACACATATTTTACAAAATCCACTGCTTCATGTGCAAGACAGTAAGTGGGGGAAAGAGATGAGAGTTACAGATGGTCATAATTGTGTGCTTATGTTGGAGAACTACAAGAATGTACACAATTGACATGGCCACGTTTTGTTGAAGAAATTCCATTAAAAGGAACCAAATGACAGAACTCACTTTCTATCTTAGCTGAAACTCAGGGGCACCAGCCAAGGGATGCATTCCATGCTGTTACCACAAAACAGCAGCTCTTGAAGGGCATTAATATTGATCCATCATTTGACTTAAATCACATGATCAACACTGAAAACTGAAACCATGTTTTGACATGCTAAATCATGGCAGGTTTCAGTTTGAAGTATACACCACCATCTCAGTTGAATGATGCTGTGTTTCAACATGTCAGTCAGCCATCACTGTAGTTTAAATCAAGTGTTGATATTTGTTCATCACATTCACCTCAATGACAGAGGTACCAAATGCCTGAAATGTTAAACTTTAACAGAGTCAGAGAATGTTTTATTCATTACTTGGTGTCAAGTTGCTGAGTACTGTTGATTATCAAGGGTGTTGGCACATGCATGGTGTATATGTTTCTTGTCTTTGGTAAAGGCAGTTTATTTCTACCTGTCTTATTATTGGGGGTACCTTTTTAGACTTTGGCATTACCTTCTTGTGAAGAACTCTGGAGCTGGTTCATTGGTGTCTGCCCAATTCCAGCCCCATTTTTGCTTTAGTTTGCATATTATAACATCCATGAAATGTCATTGGATCAAAGTCAAAATAATACATATATTGGGAATTGCATGTCTTTCACCTATTGGGAATTTAAGGATAATATTGTAGCACTTATTTTAAAATTTACAAATGGATTGGTGTTGTGTATGTCTTTTGAACAGAGAGATTGAAATAGTAGTATGCAGTATTTTTTTTATGATGGTAAGCAGTGGTATGGTGTACCAACATATTTATTGGCAATGACACATCATATAAATAATGTAAATTCAGAATTCTGGTGGGGGATACATCTTATTTGTTGTTTTTCCTGCAAAAATTTTATTACATTATGATACAACAATATTTTAAAAAGATGTAATTTTAACTTTACCTGCTGTCAGGGATTAAATACCAACATTTTCATGTCAAATAGTGACTGCTGACATTTTCTTGGAGCAAAAGAAAAAGAAAGAGCACTAATGATATCTGTGTGTTAATTTACTCTCCTTTTAGTTGAATGTGTTCAGAGTCCACCAGCTTTCTTTGCCAAGAGACTCCACAAAGCCATGGTGGGTGGAGGAACTGATGATGGTACTCTGATTCGTATTATTGTGAGCCGTAGTGAGATTGATTTGGGAAGCATCAAGCAGGAGTATGAGCGGCTGTACGACAAAACACTGGAGAGTGCTGTCAGGGTACGATGCATCATGACAAGCTCACTGTAGAATATAATACTACTTCACAAATATTTAAACCCCGCCAAAACTGCTGCAGCCTGAGCTCAATAATGCTGACTGACTGATTAATTGTATGACTGTCTGACTGATTGATTCTTGTTTAAGAATACCTTCTCAGCTGCATAGGATGTATGTTGTGTGTGTGCGTGTGCGTGCGTGCATGCGTGCGCGAGAGATTGCACTTTTGTATGCAATATTTATTTTATACTCCAACTCCATCTCATTGGACCAGAGTCGTTGGAAAGCTAGGAGTTATCATTAAATCTTCAGAATTCTTATTACAGAATTGCAGTGGCATTCCATAATTTATTGACCACTTTGTAAATGTGTGCATAACTCAAATGTCAGCAATACCAAGAAGCAGCGGTATCTGTTTCGAAAGAATCATTTACTGTTTCCATATGAATTTTGCATGCAGCCCACAAAATATCCAGTTCCTGCCAACATGTGGGATGTCACAGCAGCATCTGCAACTTCTGCCCACACTTGACATGCATTTCAACAGCGACTTTATTATGAAAGAACTTTTTACCGTGGTTAAGGATGTGTACCATGGCATGAGACTACATCTTGAGTATTTTTAGGAGAAGGGAAAACAGGAACATTGAATGGTAAAACATTTTGATGAGCATGACAGGAAACGTAACGTGCCGTGTTAAATTTGTATGGTGACAGCTGAGGCATAAGTTGTGGAATTAGGAGTGACACATGTCTTTTGGGTTTTAACAGAATGTAGGATAGTAAACTGATAGTGGAATTCCAATGGCATGTGCTGCTTTCATCTTCAGGGTGATGGAATTGGGTTCATGTAGACACTGAAGCAATTTGGAAAGAGGAGGTCGATCATGTAGGAGCACAGCATGGAGCATGGCCTACTGTGAAAGAGTGTAAACCTGTGTCAGTTTTAGTGTTATTAAAACCTACACAGTCATAGTCTATCTCTAAATTATATTTCACAAAAGTGTGAGTTAATTTAATATTTATTTATTTGTAGGATGAAACATCTGGAGACTACAAGCGGACCTTGCTGGCACTGATTGGTGGTCCATGAAGTGGTGTGCAGAGTTACATTTCTTGAAAGCAGGCAAAAAAACCATCGCATTTAATTTTCGTTGTTACTACAACAGCAGTGAGCGTATCTCCTTAATGAAATATAATTTACCTACTTATGCACAATGATGATGCATGTCTTAAGTCACTTTCTCAAAAGCAAATGTTCTAAAATGCATCATCAGGTTTACTGCTAGTCACTTGATAGTTTCATGTGTAAAGTCTCTTTTAATGTTACAGTAATAGTTATATGATTAAGAGTGGGCATGGCAGAAGAATGTTTTGATGAGATTTCTTTATGTAATGTTGGAATAAAATTACACATATTGGAACACAGCAAACTGAATTCAAATTTCTAGAATGCAGGCACCTAAAACCATAATCTCACACTGTTACATTTTCTTAAATTTTCTCCTCCTTTTCCAACTCATTCTCCTTATCCCTTTCATCTTTATTCTTAATATCCTCACCAGGAAAATATTCAGAGCCAAGTGATGAAAACTTGATGGCTTCACAATAGTGAAATATACCATAACAGAGAAAATCTTAACATGGTCTAATACTCTTGTAATAAAGTGATTTATTTAGGATGGCTACTTATAATCACAATGACTATCATTAATTTGGTTATGCTATTTTAGTATTTTTAAAGTTACATGTACATACATAAGTTAAAGAATATGAGTGGGTAATTCTGGATTAGACTCTACCATAGTATTTTCGCTTGAAACTCTATGGGTAGTCTTGATTTCAAAGTACAGTACAGCACCTAAGTCTTTTTGTTAAGATAAAATTATTAGCTACCTTGCTTTAGACCTAGATTGTCTCAGTTGCATTTAGGACAATGAATTAATAAGTGAAGGGAAAATCAATTTAACCTATGCCATTTATGGAAGGCTGCTGAGAGGTGGGTATTGCATCAACTGTATCAACCAAGTTCAATTTCACTTCTTTCTACTGTACAAGATGCAGAATATCAGGTATTTTTGTATCATTGTGGACATTAAAGTCATCTGTTTTGTAAACAATAATTTTCCCAAATGTATTTTCTATTGAACGTTCATTTGTATTTCAACATGTATGCAATATATTAATTTCTTCAGTTTCATTTAAACATTTTTTTTTTGTATTGTGGAAACACTTTCATGTTCAGAACAATGACATACAGAGTCATATAAACACTACTTTCATGTACAAATCAATGATAACGTGCAAGCATGTAATTAGTTTCATGTTTAGCATAAGTGTAACTGGCTGATAATACTGGGAAATGGGGGAGCAAAATTGACCGTAGGTATTGGGAACTTTAATTTATGAAGCAGTGAAGTTAGAGAGAGGGAGAAGATTGGTTTTAACCAGTTGTTAACATACATACATCC
>Ga0123352_10015952_pt1 | contig 11962 bp, 5 predicted proteins | sample TergutLab28metaG_FD_89700 | JGI IMG/M metagenome (GOLD analysis project Ga0123352, IMG submission 89700) | Labiotermes labralis P1 segment gut microbial communities from Petit-Saut dam, French Guiana - Lab288 P1 | ecosystem: Host-associated > Arthropoda: Insects > Digestive system > Gut ...
CACACACTTACTGTTTCTTCACTCTCAGCACACGCTTACTGTTTCTTCACCTTCAGCACACACTCTTTCTTCACCCTCAGCACACACTTACTGTTTCTTCACCCTCAGCACACACTTACTGTTCCTTCACCCTCAGCATACGCTGTTTCTTCACCCTAGCACACGCTGTTTCTTCACCCTCAGCACACGCTTACTGTCCTTCACCCTCAGACTTCACCTCACAGGAAACAATGAATTATCAAATGTATCATGGCGAGGTGCCATAAACGTCCGTCTTCATGTAAACTGTCTGTGATTTTTGCGCAGTTTTAACCAGGATATTTTGGAAAATAATCTGTCACGAACATTTATTTTGATTGAATTCATCATCGCGTTATGTTATGATGTCAGTAAGAGACTGATAGTAAACTGTCAACTTCCATCACACACAACTGTGTTATTTTTAATGCTACTTATTTCAGTCTTATTTGGACCATTTTCAGGGATTGATATAGAGTATCTAAAACTGAGGTAAACATGGTACACGCGTGTCCACCTTGGTGTTGGATAATTATTAATGCCTGAAGATGGTCAAAATATAACTGCAACATGTAGCGAACAGTACTGAATGTACTTGTAATAGTGACTGTAATACATTCGGTGGGAGTCGCTCTACCTCGTGCGGACGGACTGGATGATTCCTTTTAATGGTTCACCACACTTTCCTTCCAGATCTTTATCCAGCCACTTCTTACAACGGTACTGTCTAATCACTAGACGCTAGACTTGCTGCTGATCAGGCTCGGTGTGTGTGTGTGTGTGAGTGTGTGTGGTGTGTGTGTGTGAGTGAGTGTGGTGTGTGTGAATGTGGTGTGAGTGTGTGTGTGAGTGTACGTGTGTGTGTGGCGTGTGTGTGTGTGTGTGTGTGAGTGTGTGTGAGTGTGTGTGTGTGTGTACCAGCATGGCGTGCGAAAGAACAACTGTTGTACACACTTGTACATACACTTACAGGCATTGAAGGAACGTATTCTGTGCAAGGCGTTTGGGTTTGAGTTTAAACCTGGCGGTAGAGAATATATTACCAGACGGACAAACGCACGCGATTTCGAATGGAAAAACCCGCTTTGTCCAATACCGTTACAGATTTTGTCAGTCCTACAGCTGTGTGTTCTGTGTTTGTTTGTTAGTTTGTTGTGATTTAACAGCTTATTGGAGAGAGGGTTAATCGCGTTGGCGATTAGCTGTAAATAACCGATTAATAATTACGAACTAATCACGTGTATTGAAATGATCACCGCAGTAAATGAGTTACGTAATGAACAGCCGAAAAAGGAATTATAATTGAAGTTAATTTGTGTGCAATTTATTACTCCCAGTAATTGTGTCCAGTCACTACATACCTGTGATTACGCACGTCTTCCGGCAGTGGCAATTTTTAGCCGTGATCGCGTGCACACAATTGCTGCAGTTTGACCGAATGGCCAGTTTCTCAACAGTGGGACCAAATGTTCAATTTCCTACGGAGTGTAAATATAAATTCGCTACTTTACGCCATACATTGGAAGGTAATTAACGTAATTAGCAGCGTGAGGAAGCAATTGTATGTCGCAGACTAATAACATTTTTATCAGTTTCGACTGTACATCTTCCCCCTTCTATCCCCCCCCCCCAGTCGCCCTTTTCCATTTCAACTATCATCAAGTACGCTCGTAAGCCTAAACAAACATTAGTAGCGAGCCTTCGTTTTAGTTATTCTCTGTTGTCCACATCTGCCATAGACGCGAAGCGCCGTGAAATTAGGCAACCCAACGTGCTTCTGTGTATGTTGGGAAGCTCAACGTCACGTCACACGTTGGGAGGGGGTATATAACAGCTATAAAGTGCAGCTGTGGACCGGTCAGATAGGCGACCGGTATTTAGCGAGACATTGATTAGTTTCAGGGACGGGAGAGGGTTTGGAACAACACTGGTGGTGACTGTATGCCCAGGAGAACGAACAAACAGTAGATATCCCATCCCCTGTAACCATCCACGGAGGTTTTATGAGGTAATTTTAACTTGAGGGAAGGTTTACAGTTCATTTAAAAATCCGTCAGCTTTGCTATAGCTGCAAAGCTTTATATCTCTAATGGCAGACATGGAATGAAACATGGCGGGGCTGCGTACAACAGGGTGGGACTGAAAATAATTTAGTCTACAGGACTTCGGTTGTCCGAGCGATTTTCTGTGCAGTGCTTATACCGTAGGTAGTCGCTGATGGTTGCTGCCCATTCTTTGCACGGTACTGCGAGCTAATGTGACAATGTTACGCCGACTGCGGCCATGGGTTTCCTTTGTATCTCCTACCGAATGTACACGCTTAATGCGGACGTTTGTCTGTTATTGAAGTTTAATTAGCCGACAACTGTACTATTTCGGAATAATGGCGGGAAATACAAAATTGGAAAACGGTACGGAATGTTTGTGTATTGCGTAGACTAGAGGGAACTGTATCGTCTAGCAAAGACGTTCTTAAACAGGAGTTGTGTGCGCGCGCACACCCTCACAAGCTGGGTTCGGAATGTAGCACGCATTAGAACTATGAGAAATACGTATAAAATATTAGCCGGAAAGCCTGTGGCATGAGAATATCGGGCGTGTCTTTAGAGATAATATTAAAATAGGTACGGTACTATGAAACAGGATCTCTTTACGGTTCGCGTGGTTAGTGACCGCCTTCTCACGGCGAAGGCTTAGGCTCGAGTCCAGCGTAGAACACTTGGGATTTGTGGTGGATAAAGTGACACTGGCACAGGTTCTATTCGTAGTAGTTTGGTTTTTCCCTGTCATTATGATTCCACAATATCACCGTGCCGTATTCATACGTGGTCTGTGTACTGCGAGAGTTGTTAATTCGCCTCTCTACAGACATTCCCAGATTTATTCAATTTCAGACTTACGCAGTTATTTTAAAAAGCCACAAAGTGAAATAAGGACGTTCTTCAAACGAACGCCTAAATTGTCCTTGCGAGAGTGAAAGCGCAATGGATGAAGTAGGCGGAAGAATACTGCTGGGCGATAACGCTGCGGCCTATCAGGGTCCGGTGTGTTGTTGTTTGGATTTCAGCTAGACTGCATTGTGTGTACATACACAGATGGCCATGCGTGTGTAATCAGATCCGAATTTCATAAAATTCGACTCTCGCCGGGCCGTCCGGAACGTAACTGTTGGGTGAGTCGGGGAGTGTCTGTGCCTGAGAGACGGGGTGTGAAGTTCTAAAACGCATTCGTCTGGCTCATAATGTATTCCATTGTTGGGTTTTTGTGAAGATGATACACAGCTTTGGGTGTTGCGCAGAATCAGGGTAATCTGTATGCCCTCTGAACATGGACGGCGCGGCGCGCATTTCCTGACACAGAATAAAATATTTTGCGTCGCAGTTCGTCGTCTTTATTGTCTGCAATTGAAATTAATATAAAGCGACGAATTTTTAATTGCCGTCTCGGGAAACGTTTGCATCGTACTTGCTGCTAGACAGTGCTACCAACATTGTGATCAGCACAGTTCGGCACTTTCAATTGGATGCAGAAATCCTGGCGTTAATAAAACACAAAACGATCCAAATCTCCGCATTTTCGGCCTTAATTAACAGATGACTGCAGTACAAATAAGATACAGAATAAATTGTTATTGTTTTACGGAAGTTGTAAAGCGGCATAAGAGAGGAGCATTGAGGAGTTTGGCTGGGAGACACGAAATGTGAAGTTTTAGAAGGGCTGTTGAGGAAGATTCAGCTCTTCAAGGATCGACGCAGTGTCGCCTGGTAAATAGGCACCGACGGCTCGGTTGGGCGTGGAGCCATCTTTAGGGCCTGTGTGGGCTATAAACCCTGAAGATGGGTTCAGCAATAACCGCCGGGTGAAATTCCAGAAGACTGGTGTTCGTGTTTGTGCTCATACGTATTTCTGTGTCCTGATTGAAAAATTCCACGAACTGTTGAACGCTAAGTACTCACATGCAGCCGATGAAACACCGACTGGGTTAATTTATAGGTAGGATTAGTGTGGTTGCGCGTACTGTTGTGTTTGTGTAGTTGTTAGTTGGCGAAATTTGACGCGTTACGTGATATAAACGAGATCTATCGCACTGAAAGGGATGTTTGGGCCGTGCATGTTTATTGTGCGACGTCAGCCCCAATAATAACAACTCGTTGATTTCTGGTGACACCTTCAGTTATTACATACAGGCTCTGTTCTAGCTTTGAGGTATTATTTGCTGTAGTTTGTAGGCGCGTTCGCTTGCAAAAAAAGACTGTTAGTTTCGTCATGTCTGTCCGTCCGTCCGTCCGTCCGTCCGCATGGAACAACTTGGCTCCCACTGAACAGATTTCCGTAAAATTTGATATTTGAATGTTTTTCGAAAATCCGTCGAGAACATTCAGATTTCATTAAAATCTGACGCTAATAACGGCACGTTACATGCAGACTGCTGTGCAGTTCTGATCACGTCTCACTCATTTCTTCTTACAATGAGAAATAACACAAAGCTGCACTGTGTATATAGCTATATATACATACAGTGATGAACACAACAATATTACAATTAGTAACAATGTGTAAGATACAACTACATGTTTCGGCCCTGCATGTAGGCCATCATCAGGTTGTCCAAAGAACGTATTGAGTGACTATACAGTATTTGCGGTAATTTTGGATAGGGGACGATATCTCGTCTTACATCATAAATCGTGGGATCCAAAATTACCACGCATACTGTATAGTCACTCAATAAGTTCTTTGGACAACCTGATGATGGCCTACATACAGGGCCGAAACATGTAGTTGTATCTTATATATTGTTACTAATTGTAATATTGTTGTGTTCATGACTGTGTGAATATATAGATATATACACACTGCAGCTTTGTGTTACTGACCTAACACAACGGGATGACACAGCTTAAGATTAGAATGAGAAATGTTTCAAGCAATAGTTATAGAGAAAATCAGAACACACTTCACGGTTAATAACGTTTTCAAAATCGTGTAATTTATGAGATAATATGGAAACACATTGTACAGCCGGACAGACCACAGATGACAATGTGGCTCATGCGCATCGCATGCTCGATGGCTAGGGCTACAAACACACACTCACAATATGTTCTGCCTATTGTTCTTCCACTGCAACAATGGTTGCACAATACGCCTCAGTGTTACGTAATACATATATTGCCTGTCTGGTAAGTGTAATAATGATACACCAAGTGATGTAACTGACTTACTGATTCCATGAAACGGAGTCAATCTGCAGAACGCAATGTCCCCTCTCTCGTTCAGAATTCCACTAACTGTGTATGGAGCCCCCTGCTCGTGACCATTTCCACAGGCTCCATCGGTCGTCCCGATTCTCAGTTGGATGAAGCCAGTCCGAGCTTTTCTCTGTTCGTTAAAGTTCCTTCACTTTATTACCCTCCCATTTATGCGTCTTCTCAAGTTCTATCTTCCCTTATTCTTATATTCTTCGACAAAAACTGTATGTGCAAATTGCATTTATGTCAGGCGGAAATGTGTGCTTTGGCATCTCATATTGTTTTATTTAATCATCCTAATGTTGGTTGGCGAATAGAAATCATTGTGGAGCGTCGTGTTGCGTGTTATTAGTTCTGGCAGTTCGTTGTTAGTTCCGTAATTTCATTCTATTATTCTCATACGAACCTTTCAATAGGGACGTGCTGGCGCAATGTGCAGCGGTAGGGACGCAGCTGAAAGCACGAAGCATGAACCTAATTGCCTTCACACACGTTTCCGTTCCTTTAATGAGTGTAGCCGGGAAAATATGGCGGATGTAATCCTGTGGAATACTGCGTTCGATTAAGGGCAATCTGCGATATTTGTTTCCTTTTCCTGTGGTGTGGGAGGAGTGGGTAAGGGGAGGAGGAGGAACTGCTAAAGTCATTTGTTATTCCACACATTCAGACATTAAATTATAATTCTGAATGCATTTGAGATATGGAATTAAGGTACAGTCTCTTTACATTCATGTCGCATTGTAGACACCATTATTACTTTTGGTGCTAAAGAGATTCAGATGCCAGATAATACATTTTAAATTGACACTTTATGCTTCTTGCACAGACAGACGGCAGTTCTCATGACAGAAGAAACCGTATATGCTGGTTCCTTATTTTTACAAGGGAACTTAAGTCAGTGCCTTTTGTCCAGTTCTTTGCAGGTCCTGACACCAACTGTCATGACTGGAATTCTCTTAGTTTTCCTCTACCACTTTATGCAAATTCTGTGTAACATCTGTAATCTGGCCACAACCTTTCATTCTTATTCTACCAGTCGCCGCTGTACATTCGGACAAAACCGTAAATAAACCTAAATACAGTAATTTTTATAGCACAACCCCAATAAATTCAAAACCACTCGTATGGAAGTTTGTTGTTTTACACGATCTTGCCCCATTTAAATCTAAATCCTGATCTTACGAATTTTTCTACTAAGATGCATTGTAATGCTGTCCTTGTCTCTTTCTTAATATTTAAAGAATTTTAATGCAAGGTATTTCCTTGACAAAAATTTTACTGCATCTTTTGTGTCCCCAATATATCTACATGCCCAGCCCATCATATAATCCTGCATTCCACTGCCTCACGGTGTTGGGTAACCAGTATCAGCCACCATATGACACGATGACAATGATATAACAAAGGGAATGGGAATTAGTGAGTTATACAGGAGGCGTGTAATTATATAAGACATTAACGCCACGATGGTTGTAATTGGAAAGGCAGGTACGCAGTCATGGACACAAAGGAGAACCATCTGTGGCGTCCGACTGTATTCTGAGATAACTTTTCTACCATTTATATACCAAATTATAGTTGCGAGATTTGGGTTTTGTACAGCGGTGGAGCCGTGTAGTCACGCCGTCTTCAGCGACGTTCCCTGTCGATTGGTGTATGTAGCCGGACCCCCGATATAGCGCCACCCTCGCTTGGCTCTCATGTGCGTCTGTGACCAGCAATTCGTCAGCACCACACTCGACATATCGCCACAAATTGCGGTGAGCAATCAGCGGCGTTATATCGGGGCTGGACTGTAGTTACCGCCGTTTCGGAGGACCAGAGTGCCTTCCTCCTTCCTCTTCCTGGGCTGCTTGACCCTGCAGAAGAAGACACTGCGGTCCTGCTAGTCGTCGGTAGCTTGCACCAATCGACACGGCGCAATACTGCATTTGTCTGCCTCAGTCCCACTGTGAGATCCTCAAACTGCGTAGCATAGTTTGAGGTCCCTCAGCTCCAGTTTGTTTGAGGGCGCCCCTGTGTTCTGAGTTAAGAGCCTAGTGTCGGTGGTGTTGCACTGTGCGTTGCTAAAATCTGTAATGCAGTGTACCTCCGATTATCCGTGCGCGGAATATCCGATTTGTCGATTATCCGTGCACATTCGGAAGTTGGAAATGAATAGTGACGAATGTAGGAGTAACTTGATTAGCGTTTAGTGTTCGAACGTGATCCTCAACACTAACTGAAACCAGGGACTGTTTACGTAAGCATAAGCTGTTTTTGCATTATTACGTATATGATGAATAATAAATTACAGTTTTATTTGTCTTACGCGACACAATAATGTATACGTCGTGTATTATCCGCGTTTCTCAATTATCCGTGCACCCGTCTGCCCGCCAATACCCGCGGATAATCGATAGTACGCGGTATAGGCAAGGTAGAGCTTTAGACATGTCCGTAAGCCAATATTAACTAATGTGCGGGAGTGAAAGTTGGATACGTGCAAGACGGGCAAGCGCGAGTAGTTGAGACAGCGTCACGTCTAGAACTACGGGCTACACGACTGAGGAATCGTGGGTCAATTCTCGGCAGGAGGAGCAGATCTGTCTTTTGTCCAAACCGTCCAACTCGGCGCTGGAGCCCAGCCTCCCATTCAGAAGTTGACCGGCACCTTCTAGATTGATTTAAATTAAATGGAAAGACGTGCGTGAGAACCTTGCAGTAGTGAGTTGAGCTGGCAAACTGCATCAGCGTTGGACTGAAGGCAGAGTGAGACCAAGCGAACTGATGAAGAACTGCGGGGCAGCAGACAGTCCGGCAAACAAAAGCTACAGATCCGCTGTTTGTGGACTGAAGTTCGTCCAAATCATGTACAGTACACAACTGCAGTTCACCTGTCAGTCCAAATCATGTACAGTACACAACTGCAGTTCACCTGTCAGTCCAAATCATGTACAGTACACAACTGCAGTTCACCTGTCAGTCAAGTGTCTCATTACGTATAATGAGGACTAACCGGCTAATGCTGTTCAGGGAAGTATCGGTGTCTGTAGTGCAAGAACAGTGGACATGTTCGTGCAGCCATTGTTGCAGTGGAGAAGCAACATGAATTACATATTCCGAGTGTGTGTTTGTAGCCTTGGGTATGCAGCATGCAATGCGCATGCGCCGTATATTGTCATCTGTGGCCTGCCCATCTTTACAATATTTTTCCACATTGTGTCATAAACAGCACGATTTAAAAAAAAATATTGATCATAAAATGTGTGTTTTGTTTTTCTCTACAAGTTTTGTCTGAAACATATCATTATAGGACGAACTGAAAGAGATGTGATACAAAATGTACACATATCGGTCTGCATGTACAGTACCGTTATTGTTGTCAGATTTTAATGAACCTTGAATTTTCTGGACAGATTTTCGAAAAATACTGAAATACCAAGTTTAGCAAAAATCCGTCATGTGGGGGCGGGGTTATTCCATACGGACAGACAGACAGACATGACGAAGGTAACAGTCGCTGTTCGTAATCTTGCTAACGCGTCTGCAAGCTGTGCGATTACTGTGCGCCAAGTGCAGAGTTTTGCAACATTGCAGCAGTCACAGTGATTTGGTTTAGTGTCCAAATGTCGCAGGCCAATGCGCTTCTTACTGAATTGGCGACCGTCGTTAAAAACTCCGAAGAAGCAAAAGAACGTAATTATCTTTTTATATAAAGAAGGGAAAGAAGAAAGCGTTTTCAGCGATCTATTATCTCCGCTATAGAAGACACGCGGACTAAGTTGGTGGAGTCGTTTCAGTTTCAAAGTCCAATACCCATAAGAAACTGTACTGTTATGCTGCTGTCGTGGAGTTGGCATTTCGTGACTTTCTCCTTTCTCCCTCCTGCTCTCCCTCTTCCCCGTCTTCGCTCATGTCTGTATCCTTGTCCAAAATTTGAATCGCCATATTTTATGACGGTGTTTATTTTTAATAAAACTGAGAGCCCAATCTCAGTACATAAAGCAAGAGCAATCTGTTTTTTCCCTCCAATATTGGAACGCGATTTTCATCTTATACAATTTCCTTTCAGACCCCAAGGGATTGTGTACATTTTTTATTGCTTAAAATGAAATTATGTTGGGAGAATCAAGGTAACTGCAGCTCTGCTCGCATTTAACATTCATGCTTAGCCCACTTCCTATTTGTAATTTTGCACGATGTTCGAATTTTGTCGGTTGGTGGATGATTGACAGTCGTCACGTGGCAACGGTAATTTTGTGATGTCAGGGACATTAGTATGACGTGGAGATTCAAGTCGTCTGGTTTGTACGCCGTGTCGACTGGTAAATAGTTACTTGCGTTTCGGAGTAACATAACGCTGCCATTTGCAGGGTAAAGTAGTCCAGGTAATTGGGTTTTATGTGTTCACGTCTGTTGTCGTTGTCAGGGAGCGTGCGGCACTTCAGCACCGTGAGGTAGGAATTGTGTGCCCTCAGTTGTTACGTGTGTGTCTTTCCGTCCGCACGTCTGCGTTTATCAACTCGAGTCGTGCTGAGCACATTCATTGCAATTTGGCTGTGAAGGTGTTTGCTTATTTCCTTCTAACCAACCAACTTATAGCAGAGTCCCTCTTGAGAAGCTGATGGTTCTTCAGCTGATCGAGCGATTCCGCACGTTTTGTGGCACCCCACATTTCATTACCCTGCTCACAACAGCCTGCCATTCGTCCCAGTACTGTGCTGGCTGAATACAGTCCACACCATCCTGACCTATTCCTTGAGAATCCGTTTTAATATTTTTCTCACATCTATACGTAGGTCTTCCGAGTTGTCTCTTTCCTTCCGGTTTTCCCACCACAGCCCTGTTCGCATTACTTTTGTCTCTGCGATCGTGTCGTCCTCCTTGGCGTGGGTTTCTGTCTCATAATTCTGATTAAGTCAGATAAAGTTATTCAATATTCATATATCTGAAACTAGTAATGTTCCCCAATTATTTGACGGCAGGTGCGTGGTAGCTGTGCTTACCAGTGCTTGAGATACTGAGGCAGTTTCATCCACCTCGCAAGTACTTTCTAATACTACAGTAGCATTTCCTGTCCGGTATTCGAAGTGTCTCTTTTCCAACAGGTTTCCCTGCCATCTTTCTGCATGCGTCCGTTTTCTTTGCAGCCAGAACCTCATGTGCAGCCCCAACAGTCGTGTGATTGAAATGTGATTCATTCACGGCTTGTTCACGAATCTGTGGATTTCTGTGTCTTTCAATATCGAAGAAATTTGCACTGAAGTAAAGAGAAGATGGAACGGTTGCCGTTGTCAGCTCTTCCTAAGAATGACTTGTTCATTCCTTCGTTTATCCAAGGATTGCCCACCGCACAGTGGTCTTCATTTGTCCAAAACTAGGTTTCTCCCCTGTTCCTGTCTCTGGTATCTTCTTCTGGCTGACCACGTTTAGTCGTAATCCGTCTTACTCCATCCATCTTTCTTTGGGTCTTGCCGTCCCTCATTTTCCCCCCGGTTTCCAATCCACAATTCTCCGTTGTATTTGTTCATTACACCAAAATTTAGCGAAATGTCGCAGTGTATAGATCCGTATGTGTGTGTTGCAAATATATACATTTGGCAGTGGGCACCCTTCCTGCTGTGTGTACCATTCTGTCTTTAGGTTGTCCTTTTATAGAATCTAGTAGTTACGAATGGAACCAGAAGATGGCACTGATGGAGTTGGAGTGAGAAGTATTTATATTTCCGTCTCTAAATGAAATTATCGTATGTTGCGTTGGACTGATAATTTTGCATTTCTTCTCGACCTCACGGTCTTACTCTTTGACGAAAATCCTTTCATAGCGCGTATTTTCAGTGAAATATTTGTCTAAATTATCACTGAAATCCTACAAGAGTGACGAAGTTGAGAATCAGTGGAGCTGTACCTCCGCCCCCCACTTATGCCTTCGTAGCGTGGACAAGGACAACTTTGCCACGAGAGCTGTAATGTATAATCGTGTATTTAAGTCATAGTTGTGTCCTTGGCACACACTGCTAGTGTATGTTGTGTTTAGATCAGACTGTACTGGAATCGGAAAAGGCTTGCAGTTCGAAAGTGGATCACGTCTTGCCGTTGCAGGCCACAACTGCACGGCCCGCCCTTCTCTAATATTAGGCCTCGCAGCAGCTTATGTTACTCTGCAGCTCTGCTATGTTCAATCATGCACATCGAAATTTGCTTATCAATATTTTATATAAACCATCTTTCTTCCCCCACCCCCTCTCAGTGGAGTGTATTACGTGAGTTTAGTTTCGCCCATCCCAGCCTTCGATCAGTTCAGGGGTGTTCAAATGTTGTACAGAGTTGGAGTACTGCAGTGTTTGACAGATGTGCTGCTGATGGTCACCGTCTTGTGTAGAACTGTAAGTAGGCAGTGCAGGCTGTACACAGCGTGCTAATCATATTTATTTTGGCCCTTCATTGTAATCCACTTGTCCACCTTGACAATGGAGGCAGAATGCTTCTCCACAACATGGTTAAATTTGCATCGACTTTTCGGCCTCCCTTCTCATAAGACGCTAAGCTTTGTCGCAGTCCTTTTTCATATATATATATATATATATATATATATATACATACATACATACATACATACATACATATATATGCGTGATCCTGGATTCGAACCTGGGCCCGGAGGTGGGCCAAGCTGTTTGCATGCTCTACCACCTGACTGAAGTGCTACA
>Ga0123352_10015953_pt1 | contig 11961 bp, 6 predicted proteins | sample TergutLab28metaG_FD_89700 | JGI IMG/M metagenome (GOLD analysis project Ga0123352, IMG submission 89700) | Labiotermes labralis P1 segment gut microbial communities from Petit-Saut dam, French Guiana - Lab288 P1 | ecosystem: Host-associated > Arthropoda: Insects > Digestive system > Gut ...
TCATAACTCCGTAACCGTCCAAAATCGGACACATGTTTATATGAACTTTTTTGATCACAAAGACCTAGGAAATCACCTCCTGCAGTTATGCCCTAAAGTCGTGAAACACCCTGTATATTGTTAAGACTGTGTGTTTGTCTGCCTTAGCCTTGTTTTCATCATAAATGATTAGAATATTGTCTACACATCTACAAGGTGCCCGTAGAGTTATACGCCTGACGTGTTTATTGATTTATTTCATTACGTCTGCATGTTATGACTTGACAACCCTGTGTGGCAATGTACATGTGACAAAACTGTAATAAGCCAACACCTAGGGTCGCATTTTCTGATTATTAGTTGTATGTTGTGTAGATATGGGAATGACAATTACAAGCAGTTAGTCCACTGAGGAGAGTTTGGCAGCAAGTGTTTGGATGCATAAAGACAGCACAGGTCAGGCAATGAATCAGGTGATGACACCTTTTCAGCAGCGATTTGGGAAGCCATGTCTTTGCAGAGCAACTCTTTCAATGTGGGAAAAGGTGTGCTTATGTAGAGGAATATGAAGGATTCTCCTCGGAGCAGTTGACCAATATCCTGAATGGTGACCTGTGTTGTGGTTTCCGCTTTCATTGCATGATCACCACACAAGTCTGTGTGGAAACGATCAGCGGAACTTGGAGTACTACATTTGGCCATGTTTGACTATGAGAGGGACCTGGTGATGAAGTCATTTTGGCCAGTGTTTGTAATTGAACTCAGCGATACCGACATGAGACTATGTCACGAAGCATGTTCTTTGTTGTTGGAATGATTTCTGGCAGGTTTGTCTCATGGGAAAGTTTTCTTTTCAGATGAATGTGCAGTTTGCTGCAGCTCCCTATCTTGGCAAAGGGGATGTTGATAACATCCCCTTTGCACAGGCTGTCATCATGTATGCTCATGTTGGGATTACATGGCCACCATGGTGGTGGCGAAGGGGATGTTGCACAGCCCAACCAATACACTGACCTGTCAATGATTCATTGAGGAATTCACACACAGTCAGGGAGAAATGCATTTGGACCTGTCTTGCTGAAATGACACCTGTTACATAATCCCAATGTTGCTTGGCTCTGGTATAACATAATTCCACATTTAATACATGTAACACCACTAAGAGTTACATCAAACAAATATGGGCCGATGATATAACTGGCATTTAACACCTGCACCATCATCATGTGGTCTTACATTTCAAGTGTGTAACAAGGACTCTGTTTCACCCCATAAAAACATTTAAAGATAAGGATCTGCAGTAAACTGCACATTCATCTGAAAAGGGAACTGTCCTATGAGACAAGGCTACCAGAAATCATTCCAACAAAGGAAGTGATGACACACAAAGCTCTGCAGGGTTCTGCCAGATCGATACAATGCAAGTAGGATGAAATAAATAAATAAATCAGTCAGGTGTACATTGTCTTCTCGAACATCCCATAGGAAATTGAATTAATACTTTACTTTTGCTATTGCTTTTTGTAATTTTACCTTTCAAAATCTGTAGAAAGTTCTTGAATATTGACCTGGAAATAGGCAATCCCAAAGGTACCCCTTTCTTGTATTTATAATGTGATCCATGAAACTGAAAATAATTTTGATTTGAATTAGCATTTATTAGATTGGCTGTGTATGTATTACTGTTTATGTGTTAATTTTTGATTAGTTATGCCATAATTTTTATTGGTTCATTTATACAGATGTTGACATATCCAAAATGACCAGTTCCAATTCTTTGTTTCACTTTAACATTGCATAGGGTTGCCAATTGTGTATAGTTTTCTCTGCTACATTTATTAGGGAGGTTTGGCATAGACTTGATTTCTTCCACCACTGAAAATAATGCCTGGTAATATTTCCAAGAAAGATCCAATAATTTTTTCAGCATATTTGTACTAGAAAGTTGTAACAGTGTGTCTCTTAGCTTCATTAGGCTTATTTGTCTGTATGTGTTTGTGTGTAAGAACTCAAGCCCCTGTACAGATTTGCATGGAATTTTTTTATTGAGGAGTGTACTAAAATGTATTAATGTTCCAGTTTTTTCTTCAAGTGGAACAATAATTGACACATCACTAAAGACCTGTATGAGTCTCTAAGTGCAAATGAAGCATGCATTTTAATGTCCTGCATGTTTTTATGTAAGCCACATGGTTTTTGATACAGTTAAAGAAGATGGTGTGAACATGCCAGAATTGTTACAGTCTGTTTACATTTCCTAACATGTTTTTAATTTTGTAGTATTGAATGCAAAGTCTCTGATACCGCTTATTTGCAACTTTTATGAGGAACTGTTGGAAGAGTGACAGTTTGTGTCCAAGTCTGATGGTTTTGTACATGAAGAAACATATGGCTATTGTTACAACCATCACTATAGTTAATTAAAATTCCCCCCAATGGTTTTTTTTTTAAGTAAATAGAAGGATAAGTGTATAATACAGGATGACATTAAGAGGTCAGACATCGAAAGGTAAGAGGAAGAGTTGGTGGCATAACAGCAGTGTGGGTGAGGAAGATAAACTCAAGGTAATGCATTAAAATATTTTGATGTGTGGTGTTCTTATACGTATAGCCTCCATATTTAATTCAGTCATACTGGGTCCTTGGATAAAAAGTAAATTGTGTCTGTACAGATATGACATTAAGACTTCACAGATTCTCAGCCTCAATACTGTGACTGTTCCAGAAAATTTGCTGTTGGGGGTAAGAGCCATGAGTAATTTTTTGATAGGAGACTGGGTGAGTTTCAGAGCTGGGCTGCAACCAGGTTTGGAAGAAACAGTCAGCCTGGGCTGGGAATTGAACTCCACTCTTGTTGTGTTAGGAAAATTATTTGTGGTATACTATATTGAGTTTTGGAGGAAGTAGATATAGAATACGAAGGTTTCGTTGGCTAGGAATATGTATGATAGTATTTGTTCTGATGCCTCCCGTGAATCCACCCTCCATCCATACCTGAGGGTTACATGGATTTGTACCCTGGGTCACGTGGGAGGTGGTAACAGGTGTGCAGGGAATACCCTGTTGAGGGTTACTATGACATGCTGGCTAACAGGGCCCTGGTCTACTGAAGCCAAGGTGGTAGGCATCGTGCTGAAGGCTGCATGGCACTGGGGTAGTGATGGCAGTGTCGTAAACTATCCCCTGGGGGAACCAGACAGCACCCCGTTGTATGTTGGCCTTCTGTCCGTGTGGGGCTCTGCAGATGGTAACAGTATGCTTTTCCCTCATTTCGTGGGAGGGCTCCTTAACTGGGGACTCCGGCAGATATATGTATATAAATGAATAAACCATTGGCTCTGGAGACAGAGCATTTCTTTCCATTGGGACGCTGTTGGGAAACATAGAGGAGGGCTACCTTACTGGGGACTTCGGAGGACATGTGAGTAGTTATTAGGGGATGTGTAGAAGAAGGCCCTGGAAACGGGTGTCTCTCTCCATTGGGGAACCTGGGGGGGTTGTCCCTTTACTTTGAGAGATAGTTGAAGGAGGGCTCCAGAAATGGAGCATTTCTCTGCAGGAGCTCTGTTAGGGGGGCTTCATTACTGGGAATCCAGAATGATATGTAAAGAACTCTGGAGATGGGCATCGCTCTCCATGGGGGCCCTGCTGGGGAACCTGGAATGGGGCTCATTTACCAGGGACACCCCATTCCAACAGCTAAGAAGAACAGTTATTACCATAAACATACCAACTACCAGGATTGCCTACACAGTGCTTCTGTTTAGTGGGGTGATATACAGTGACCAGCTATGTATTTTGTGTACTTGGTGACTAGTGTGACTTGTGTAACCTTTTATGCTGACAGTTTTTAAAATGTGTGGTATTTAGTAATATGATGTTAATCTGCGTTAGTTACAGTGTAAATAATTGTCATGAGGTGGCAGTTGTTTTGCAAGAAGCAAGCCTTAAAATGGGGCCAAAACTGTCCCTGAAATGCGGTATGTTTCAATATGTACAATGGGGAAAGTCTGAAAAGTACAGGAGTTGTAATTTCATACACCATTGTGAGAACTCTATAGAATGCCATGGCTGTTCTGCATCCTCTGTACTGTTCAGGCTTAGCTCCATTCCTTTTTTGAAAACTTAAGTTGGCACTTAAGGGAAGGAGATGTGGTGGCAGCAGCACAATTCAAGAACAGTCACCTGTTGTATGCAGTCCAAACAGTGGAGAAGATGGTAAACATATTTATTAGGGACAGAGCATTAAAGGACTGTCCCTTGTGCAGAAGTTAATATCGCTGTTGGTCTGCTACATCAATTGAAACAATTTTTGATGTGATTTACATGCATTTAGAATGCAGTTGGACATGGTGACTGTACAAGGAGTGTTCCTTGATAATGTGGGAGCATCTGAAGCATTACTTCAGCTGCCAGAACACATGAAGTTGAACCCACTGTTATATTGATGGGTCAGCCCCATGCTAGAAACCAAAATCAGATGACCCTGCCTCATGGGAGACAGAGGAGCTCAATGTCTGAAGGCTGCTCCAGTGGAAGTTTTTATTACTTGTGGTTGGACCTCCTGGCAGGAGCTCAGTTGTAATGGCTGACAGACAGCATAAAGTATGGGAAATACTGCTATCCTGATAAATGAGAAGTTCTTAGATGGTATCAGAAGTAGTACAAATATATGTAACATTTGAGCAAGTCTGTTGTGTCAGTCCACACAACATCACAATGGTGCTGGCAGCTGTAAATACTTTGAAGGGCCATATGGAAGCAACTTGGTATATTACAGCTGTCCTCGGAAGTCACGCTTTTTAGGGAAGATATTGGACACAGGACTGATAATCAGATTGTAGCTCGATGGTATGATGAAGACTGCCCAATATTGTAGAGGCACTTTAGTATACCGAGGACTGCAGTTAGGACTGTTGTTATATTGGGTCTTCACTGCAATATGAGGCCCATCAACTGACTTTGACAGCATTTACATCACCAGAGGTGTACTGTGCTAGTTGAAGGGCTGTGGAGATAGATGGAGCTGTGCATGTGATGGCACTTGCTGGCATGCAGTATATGTACCTGTAGTGAATTGTGGTAACTGCTGGGGTAAGGACATACTGAGGTAGACTGGGATATGAATAAGGCACTTGTTATGGTAATACAAATGTATTGAAGGGATTGGTTCATATGGTAATACCTGGTGTGAATCTTGTCCATAGCACCAGCTAACCTGACAGATTTTCATTGGCCTTTTTCTGTACCTTCAAGCATATGTTGCAGTAGTACTTCAGACAGGCCGTGACCACTTCATTTCACATCCATTCCAGTTTATTATACACCATCCAGTCATTGTTTGTTGATGGATACCGATACTGACAGAGTTGAATGGTTACAATCTTCTCTTTTTGTGTACAGTGTACTGTGATATTGGCAGACTGATGAGTGGAAAGTTGTGACTGCAGGCAGTACACCACATTAGTGATGACTGATGTCTGTGCCATGTACAGATGAAAAATGTATGTATATTCTGCTGGATGATGAAGCTGTGCTGTAGGGACTTCACTCCTTCTGCATTAACTCAAAACTAGACAGGGCATGCTTACAGTCCTTAGTGAAAAGGCAGATCAAAACATGGCGCATCTGAACCTGCTGCTCGAATGTTGGCAGCAGACAATGCGGCTGCCAACTTACTGCCAAAATGGGTCTGACATGTCATTTGTAGTACAAGAACCTGGACAGAAGTGTGCGCGCGCACAGGTGTATGTGTGAAGTTCCTTATCCTGGATCCATGCTAAGTAAAGCTGCGAAAGTACAGCAACTCAATAGGACCACATTAAAATCTGTGTCAGGAATATGACCAGGCCACTGTCCCTAACTAGGCACATTCACAAATTATGATAAATTGATGATCAAATTGTTGCAGGTGCTATCAGTAATGAAATGCCCTGTAGAGAGCATTATGATCATTGTCTGATATACTGTACAGTTGCTACAAGTGAAGAAGTTTGACAAAACATTTTGCAAGAGTTGGGGCAGTGTGGGTGTCTGTGGAGCCTAATATTAGGTGGCATTATGAAGTCTTGCTGTGGTCATCTCGGTCAGATGTTCATAAACTTCTCTGTGTCACAGTATGTGAGTGTTGTGCTCCCTTTGGAACACCACGAAAAGTTTTGTTTCATTGTGCCATCATTTGAAGCAGGAACAATATTACTATCAAAAATGTGTTGCCATTTTATACAGTGGAACATTTGAGATGGCTTTTGTGTAATTGGTTGTGGGATAAATGTACAATTTATAACATTTTAGTTGTAGGGATTAGAGTTTCATTGCCCATTTTGAAGTGCTGCTGCCTCTTTTTATTATTATTATTATTATTTTAATGCTGGTTTTAAAGGGTTATGTCTGAATAGACATTTCGTTACGTAAACCATTCTTGACTCAGGTTGACAGCTTGTTTTTTCTTCCTAGCCATTGTTTTCACAAAGCAGTGTTGGTACTGTAACCAGAAATTTCACAGTTAAGCACTGTCTTTTCTTCACATGGCCTCCTTTCAAAATTACACCCAACTCCACATGTGCATTTGATTGTGATGTGTAGCAAAAGACTGCCCTTGGTTATCAAATTCAACACTGACAGTTATTTTAATCCTGTTTGCACAGTATGACTGAACATGCACTGGTGCCTTTTTGATGGGGATGCAGAGCAAGTGCCTCATCACAGTCGTGGTGCAGTATGACAAAAGTACTTTACTTAATTTTAAGTATCATGGAGATTAACATTGTGTGTGTGTGTGTGTGTGCCTGCGTGCAGCTGGGCAAAGTTTTGCTTAGAATACCTAAAGGAACAGGGACTGCTTGAAAGAACTAGACAGCTGAGAGTACAATATTCAAATTGTTCTTTAAGAAGTAGGGTGGAAAGATGTGGTGGATTGGATTCATTCTGCTCAGAATAGTGGTTATGTGGGAGTTACGTGAACAGAGTAATGAATGCAGGAAATTTCTTGACTAGTGGAACTTCCCAAGACAGCCTGCTGCATGAGTTAGTGTAACAGATCTAAAAGTTTTGATTTGGCTATGTGCAGATATGCAAATGCTTGTGGCTATTGTATGGGGAGGTAGGAAAGCACATCAGTATGTAAAATGTACTTAGTGAAACAGTTGATTTGGCATTTCATTACTATTTTTTGTTTTTGAATGATAACTGTCAACCCCAGTTGTAAATGAGCATTGAGACAGTGTATATTTTGAAGTCACTGTTTGCTGTAAGAACACCACACACTGTTTTCACATTTGTATTCATGTTATTGTGTTATGAATGTACACTAATGCCATCAAGACACAAAATACACTGATTGAACAGTGCACCTCTACATGTTTCAATATCCAAAGGTGAACATAGGAGGATTTACAGTCAAGTGTTAACATTGTATATGTCAGCATATTTGTGTAAATTATAACATTGGTTGTGATAAAATGTAATTAAACAGTTTAGATATCCTTTCCATTAACACATCCATATTACATTGTAATGCTGAGTATGTGAGGATGCTGTAGCAGTCTGTGTAAGTTTTCGTGCCTGCACCCTTCCAGTTTTGTGTTGTGTGGATCTGTATGGAATTCTGTAGAGTTCCCCCCACCCCCACCATCAAAAATACTTCAGTCTGAAAATGAAAAGTGTTAGTAGGGTTGGCATGATTACCTTCTGGCTTTGAACTTGAATAGAGAGCCATCTTCCTTTTGTAGTGACCAGGCAAGATTAAAAAGTTGGCTGTTATGCTTCCTGTTCTGTGATCAGTCAGTCTTCGTTTTATCACGATACAGATTTACAGGTTTTACAAAACATATGTGCTTTAATCTTTGTTTATAGAACCAAGTTATTTCTCTTACCTCATCATTTACACCAATGGCATAATTATTGTTCAGAATGAGTGGCAAATCTCTATTCACCCCAGTTGTACTCCCTGCTGTGGATGTGTTCCTTGTACCATATTTTGAGTTTTTTTACCTCTGACAGGTACAAAAGGAAATTTCAAAAAATAAGGTAACAGCATGTCTGACATGAAATAGTATCATGGAACTGCAGATTTAAGCATGTAATCATCACATGTAGATTGTGTCATTGTACAGCTATGAGTGGATACCATAAGTGTGTCAGGTTAAAGATGGATGGTCTGCCGAAACCATGGCATATTTTGAAGTATGAAGTGTATTTTGATTTTTGTGTGTGATGTGTAATAAATACCATGAAAACAGGCAGATATGGTGCATGGCTTTCAACAGTGGCAGGACAGATGTTGACCTGGCACCAAGCATGTCCACTACAGATGATGCATGGCCTACGGACACATTCAGCTGCTGACACTCAAAGAGCTAGACATTCACTGGGTAGTTCACAGAATTGTCCAGAACCAATTGGATTACAGAGAAATATGTGCACACTGGGTGTCTAAGAATCCCAGAGATGATGACAAAGCTCATTGTATGGGACTGTATGGATGTTTCTTGTATCCACTGTATACGTTACACTGATCAAAGAGCAGTTTTGGAGCTGAAACATGGTTACACAAAACCCGAAACCAGAAAAAGGATGTGTGCTAGACAAACTGTCGTCTCCCTCCAGCAAAGGAAATGGAAGCATTGTTATCAGTCAAGATGACCGTGGAACACTGTCCTGGGACCATGTTGACACTGTCTAATGATTGTTATTGTGGTGCACTTAGCTTATGGCAGCCATGTTTTGCAAAAGGCCTTGGTTACTTTGCTAAAGTATTGTCCTTTTGCATGAAAATGCCAGGCATCATACACCCAACCAGACAACTGTTTATGGCTGTAAATCTGATAGGTTATAAATCAGTCCCAATCTTGCACTCAGTGTTTTATCTCTCACTGAATCCTTGAGAAGCACATGGCTGGCAAGTGATTGCAATAGATGCTGATGTGAAGCAAGGTATCACCTCTTGGCTACAGATGCTCTTTACCCTGTAATATAAGCCTTGGTACCATTGTGGGGCAAATGGTGAGATGGTAGTGGTTACTGCGTTGAGGTCTGATGTGTACCATCTGCTTCACATGTGCCATATATTGATCAAAGTCGCAATGTCATTCAGACATGAGAGTGCTTGTTACCTAATTTTTTGAAAGTTCTTTGTATATACATTGCATTCTGAGCAGGTGAGCTCATAAATACTGGGTGTTCTGAATGGTGGGGTTTCTGTGTCATTTGTTGACAGTTTTTATAATGAATTATTTATTCTATTAGTGACTTTAACCCTGCTATGCCCAGACAGTTTTGTAACTTGCATTACATAAGTTTTATATATTGAACGTTACATATGTCTTGTTTGAAATTTTTCCTATATTCTTCAGGTATTTGTGTGAAATGTTTGGTGTTGAACTGTTAGTCAATTTTATCATGCACACCATATATGCATTACTTATTGCAGTGGTGGTGGTTTCCTGTTTGTGTTTATCTGAGCTGCTGAGTGGCAACTTATACATATGGTTGAATTAATATCTACAGGGGATGGAGAAATAATGGAAAAACCAGACAATATAGGAATAAAACTGTTTGTGTTGGCTGCACTGAAAGAACATTAGTTGTATCTTTCGTTATTCTTTTGTTTGTTTGTGGTGTGTAGTGTCGGTGCATTACAGTGTGTGTTTAGTAACAGTTTGTATGAAAGTACTGCAAAATGGGAGACTTCTCATGTTTTCAAAGAGGACAGATTGTTGGTGCACATTTAGCTGGAGCGTCTGTGACCAAAACAGCCAATGTGTTTGGTGTATCCAGAGCAGCAGTTTCCAAGGTTATGACAACATACACAAATCATGGGAGGACATTATCAGCTAAGAGGAACAGTGGTCGAAAACCAAAGACCGTTTCCACAAGTACAGTCTGACGAGAGCTTTACAAATGCAATATCCATGGTAGAGCTGCAATTGCCGAATCTCTGATTACTGAACACAGTGCTCGTAGGTGAAAAAGATGGTGTGATGATCACAAAACCTGGGTATCTGATGACTGGAAATACATTATATGGTCAGGTGATTCGTCCTTTACATTGTTTCCAACGTCAGTCAGGGTTTATGTTTGGACATCATGCAAGGAAGCCTATAATCCTGAATTCCTGGTTCCAACTTTGAAACATGGAGGCAGATCTCTGATGATTTGGGCAGAAATATCTAGTATTCTGCTGGTCCAGTACTTTGAATGGTCGAATTACTGCCAGTGACCATGTGGACATTTTAGGTAGCCAGGTGCATCAAATGGTTCAGGTGTTGTTTTGTAACAATGATGCAATTTTTCAAGACAACAATACACTCATAGACACAGCCAGAAGTGTTCAGTCTTGATTTGAAGAGCATGAAGATGCACTTCAACATCTTCTCTGGCTAGCACAGTTGCCCAACTTAAATATCATCGAATCACTTTGGTCAGTTTTAGAGAGCAGGGTGAGAAGCAGATTCCCTCCATCATCTCTCAAGCAACTAGAAGAAGAATACAAGATGTGTTAACAGTCAGTGGTGGCCCAACTCAATATTAATAAAGAAATATTTATCTTTCACAGCTGTTTCCATTATTTTTGTCCATCTCCTGTACATGATGCCAAGTTATATTCCATAGGGTGATTAGTTAAATTATGTAGAAATGTATCTTTGTAAGTAGGTTTTCTGTATAATAGTTTTCCTTGTCTGTCTATGTTCATTAATGCTGTTGAATGGTTTTGTTTTGTTACCACTTTTTATTGCTGAAGGCGTTTATGACTCTCGAACCTGATGGGGAAGATCCTCCTGGTGTCTTGTCAGTGGTTGAAACGTGTAGATGTGCACCATTCAGTGTGATACAACGTCCTGTTCTGATGGCATTTGTATGATAATTGTCCCGCCCAAATCCAGATGATAATATATTACTTGAACTTTGTTATAATTTGTGGACGTGGTTTTATGTGTGTTTGTATTTATTTCATTTAGTGTTCTTTGATATTTCCCTCTGACCCCTTGCTTGGTCATGATTTCTTACATGTTTATAAAATAATTTCATAAAAATTAACTGAGGTCCTTCAGTCAGAAGGTAGCCATGAGATGGAATATAGTGGTGTATAACAGACTATGGTTTTCACTTTGTACTGTTCTGCAAACTGTGGGAAAATAGCCCTGTGTTTTTCAGTCCTTTGCTGGAGTTTAGTGCCTTTTGTATTTTAATTCCCACATTTGAAGTTAAAAGCCAGCAAGCCTGGTTTTTAATGTTGATGTTAATATTGTGGTGATGTGTTTCAAAAATTGCCTATCATATGTGTATGCAAGTTTTTATGACCAGTTCGTCATGTGGTACCAAAATAGCTTTATGATGTAGTGTGCTCGAATTTTTTTTTTGATTGGGGGTTGGGGCTATCGTTTGATCCGTATGGTATTTTGTGGGACTGTAAATATTATGCGTGATGAAGCTCTTGAGCTGTGGCGGTAATTGAAATACCATGTAATAGCGATTTTGGTACCAGTAACAAAATGGGAACTAATTGAGGAGGGCGTGTAGTCGGAAGTTCTTATTTTTGGGCGCCATGCGGTACTTTCGGGGAGTAAAAAATTATTGGTAGGACCCCAGTGGGTCGTAGTCACCAAAACTGTAGGCGTGTGATACTTGTGCCGTCTAGCTAGCAAAAATTTGAGTGATTTGAGGGTGCCACCGCGAAGTAGCTGAGAACTGCGCTCTTCTGGATTACTACTACCAGAAGAGCGCATTTCTCGGCTACTTCAAGGTGGCACCCTCAAATCACGCAAATTTTTACAAACTAGACGTCACAAGAGTCACACGCTTGTATTCTTGGTGTGTACGACCCACTGGCTGCTCCTAATAATTTTTATTCCCCGAACCTACCGTATGGTGTCCATTCCGCGCCCAAAAACAGAACTTACGACCACACGCCGCCCTCAATTAGTTCCGATTTTGTTTATTGCTACTGAATATTGTGTGTGTAGGGGGGTGCAGATGTTCTAA
>Ga0123352_10015956_pt1 | contig 11960 bp, 15 predicted proteins | sample TergutLab28metaG_FD_89700 | JGI IMG/M metagenome (GOLD analysis project Ga0123352, IMG submission 89700) | Labiotermes labralis P1 segment gut microbial communities from Petit-Saut dam, French Guiana - Lab288 P1 | ecosystem: Host-associated > Arthropoda: Insects > Digestive system > Gut ...
AGTGTAGAGAGGTACTCTATGTGTAATTCGCAGTGTAGAGAGGCACTTTGTGTGTACTGCACAGTATAGAGATGTACTGTATGTGTACTGCACAATGTAGAGCGGTACTCTGTGTACTGCACAGTGTAGAGTGTTACTGTGTGTGTTCTGCACGGTCTAGAGGGGCACTGTGTGTGTACTGCATGGTCTAGAAAGGTACTGTGTGTGTACTGCACACTCTAGAGTGTTACTGTGTGTGTACAGCAGAGTCTAGTGAGTTACTTTGTGTGTACTTCACAGTTTAGAGAGGCACTTTGTGTGTACTGCACGGTGTAGAGAGGTACTGTGTGTGTACTGCAAAGTGTTGGGTGGTAATATGTGTGTGGTGCACAATGTAGAGAGTCACTGTGTTTGTATTGTACAATATAGAGAGGCACTGTGTGTGTATTGAACAGTGAAGAGTTGCACTGTTTTTTATTTCTGCACAGTCTAGAGGGGCACTGTGTGTGCGTAATGCACAGTTTAGAGAAGCATTGTGTGTGTAATGCACAGTCTAGATAGAAACTGTTTATGTGTACTGCACAGTGTAGAGAGGCACTGTTTGTGTAATGCACAGTGTAGAGGGGTATTGTGTGTGTACTGCGCAGTGTAGAGAGGTACTGTTGGTGAACTGAACTCTATAGAGAGGCACTCTGTGTGTGTATTGCACAGTGTAGAAACGCACTGTGTGTGTACTGCACAGTGTGGAGACGTACTGTGTGTGTACTGCACAGTGTTCAGTGGTACTGTATGTGTACTGCACAGTGTAAAGTGGTACTGTGTGTGTACTGCACAGTGTATAGTGGCACTTTGTGTGTCTGCACAGTGTTGAGAGGCAATGAGTGTGTACTGCAAGGTTTAGAATGGCACTGTGTGTGTATTGTACAGTGTAGAGTGGCACTGTGTGTGTACTGCACAGTGTAGAATGTACTGTTTGTGTACTGCACAGTGTAGAGTGGTACTGTGTGTGTAATGCACAGTATAGAATAGGTCTGTGTGTGTATTGCACAGTGTAGATAGGAACCGTGTGTGTAATGCACAGTGTAGAGAGGTACTGTGTTTGTACTGCACAGTGTAGAATAGTTCTGTGTATGTACTGCACAGTCTAGAGAAGCACTGTTTGTACTGCACAATGTAGAGTGGTACTGAATGTGTACTGCACAGTGTTGAGTGTTACTGTGTGTGTACTGCTCAGAGTAGAATTGTTCTGTGTGTGTACTGCACAGTGTAGGGAGTTACTGTGTGTGTACTGCACAGTGTAAAAGCTACTGTGTGTGTACTGCACAGTTTAGAGCGGTACTGTGTGATAACTTCACAGTCTAGAGTGGCACTGTGTGGGTAGTGCACAATGTAGAGGCTTACTTTGTGTGTACTTCACAGTATAGGTCTATATTTTGTGTGTATTGCACAGTGTAGTTACGTACTGTGTGTGTACTGCACAGTGTAGAGTGGCACTGTGTGTGTACTGCACAGTTTAGAGAGGCACCGTTTGTGTCCTCTACAGTGTAGACAGGTACTGTGTGTTTAATGTACAGTGTAGAGATACTCTTTGTGTGTACTGCACAGTCTAGAGAGGCATTCTGTGTGTATTACACAGTGTAGAGAAGCACTCTTTGTGTATTGCACAGTGTCGAGATGTTCTTTATGTGTGCTGCACAGTGTAGAGAGTTACTGTGTGTGATTCGCACAGTGTAGAGAGGTAATATGTGTGTACTGTACAGTGTAGAAAGGCCCTGTATGTGAACTGCACAGTGTAGAGAGGCACTCTGTCTGTATTGCACAGTGTAGAGAGGAACTGTGTGTGTACTGCACAGTGTAGAGAGGCAATGTGTGTGTACTGCACAGTGTAGAGAGCCACTGTTTATGTACTTTACAGTATAGAGATGCATTATGTGTGTACTGCACAGTCTAGAGCGGCATTTTGTGTGTACTGCACATTGTAGGCTGGTACTGTGTGTGAACTGCACAATGTAAATGGGCACTGTGTGTGTACTGCACAGTTTAGAGAGGTAATGTGTGTGAACTTCACAGACTAGACTCTCACTGTGTGTGTACTGCACAGTCTAGAGTGTTATTGTGTGTGTACTGCACAGTAGAGTGAGGCACGGTGTGTATATTTCACATTCTAGAGAGGCACTCTTTGTGTACTGCAAAGTGTACATTGGCAATGTGAATGTGCTGCACAGTGTAGATGGGTACTTTGTGTGTATTGCACAATGTAGAGAGGCACTCTGTGTGTACTGTACCGTGTAGAGAGGCACTTTTTGTGTACTGCACTGTGTTGTGGTGCTATGTATGTACACTGCACAGACTTGAGGGGCACTGTATGTTTTGTACTGCACAGTATAGACAGGAGCTATGTGTGTACTGCACAGTCTAGGGAGGCATTGTGTATGTTCTGCACAGTTTAGAGGGTCACTGTTTGAGTTCTGAACAGTGTAGGGAGGTACTGTCTGTACTGCACTTTGTACAGTGGAACTGTGTGTTTACTGCACAGTGTAGAGAGGTTCTGTGTGTGTACTGCACAGTCTAGAGAGGTAATGTGTGTGTACTGCACAGTGAAGAGAGGTACTGTGTGTGTACTGCACACTATAGAGTGGCACAGTGTGTGTAATGCACAGTGTAGAGTGGTACTGTGTGTTCACTGCACATTGTCGAGCGGTATTTTTGTGTACACCACAGTTTAGTGTGTTACGGTGTGTGTACTGCACAGTGTAGTATGTTACAGTGTGTGTACTGCACAGTGTAGAGAAGTACTGTGAGTGAACTGCACAGTTAATTGAGGTACTGTGTGTGTGCTGCACAGTTTAGTGAGGCACTCTGTGTGTAGTGTACAGTGTAGAGAGGCACTGTGTGTGTACTTCATAGTGTAGAGTGGTACTCTATGTGTATTGCACAGTGCAGAGAGGTTTTGTGTGTGTGCTGCACAGTGTAGAGGGGTACTGTATGTGTACTGCAAAGTGTAACGATGTACTGTGTGTGTACTGCACAGTGTAGAGAGGTACTCTGTGTGTACTGCACAGTGTAGAAAGGTTCTGTGTGTGTACTGAACAGTGTAGAGGGGCACTGTATGTACTGCACAGTGTAGAGAGTTACTGTATGTGTACTGAATAGCTTAGAGTGGCACTGAGTGAGTACTGCACAGTCTAGAGTGGTCCTGTGTGTGTACTGCACAGTGTAGAAAGGTACTGTGTGTGAACTGCACTGTGTAGAGTAGTACTGTGTGTATACAGCACGGCGTAGAGAGGTAATGTGTGTGTACTGCACAGTGTATTGTGGTACTGTGTGTGAGCTGCACAGTGTAGAGATTCACTCTGTGTGTACTGCACGGTGTAGAGTTGCACTGTATGTGTACTGCAATGTCTAAAGTGGCACTGTGTGTGTGTACTGCACAGTGTTGAGAGGCACTGTGTTTGAACCGCACAGTCTAGAGAGGCATTTTGAGTGTACTGCAAAGTGTAGAGAGTTACTGTGTGTGTAATGCACAGTGTAGAATGGTACTGCGTGTGTACTGCACAGTGTAGAGAGTTACTGTGTGTGTACTGCACAGTGTAGAGCGGCACTTTGTGTGTACTCTACATTGTGGACAGGGAATGTGTATGTAATGCATAGTGTAGATTAGTACACTATGTGCAATGCACAGTGAAGAGATGTACTGTGTTTGTGCTGCACAGTGTAGAGAGGAACTGTATGTGTACTGCACAGTGTAGAGAGGTACTGTGAGTGTAATGCACAGTGTAGAGTGTTACTTTGTGTGTACTGCACAGTGTTGTAGGGTTATGTGTGTGTATTGCACAGTGTAGAGGGGCACTGTGTGTACTGCACTCTGTAGAGTGTTACTGTATGTGTACTGAATAGTGTAGAGGGGCACCTTATTTGTACTGCACAGTCTAGAGAGGTACTGTGTGTACTGCACAGTGTAGCGGGGTACTGTTTTTGTATTGCACAGTGTAAAGTGTTACTGTGTGTGTATTGCACAGTGTAGAGAGGCACTGTGTGTACTGCACAGTGTAGAAAGTTACTGTGTGTGTGTAATTCACAGTGTAGAGAGGCAAATTGTGTGTACTGCACAGTATAGAGAGTTACTTTGTGTGTACTGCACAGTTTAGAGGGACACAGTTTGTGTACTGCACAGTGTAAAGTGTTACTGTGTGTGTACTGCACAGTGTTGAAATGTATTGTGTGTGTGTACTGCAAAGTGTATCGAGGCACTATGTGTTTACAGCACAGTGTAGAGAAGCACTGTGTGTACTGCTCAGTTTAGAGAGGCGCTTTGTTTGTACTGCACATTCCAGTGAAGCACTGTGTGTGTGTCCTGCACAGTGAATTGAGGTATTGTGTGTGTACTGCACAGTGTAGAGAGGAACTGTGTGTGTACTGCACTTTGTAGAGAGTTTCTGCGAGAGGACTGCACAGTGAAGAGTGGCATTGTGTTTGTCTGCACAGTGTAGAGAGGCACTGTGTGTGTACTGCAAGGTGTAGACAGGCACTGTGTGTTTACTGCACAGTGTAGAGATGTACTGTGTGTGTGTATTGCACAGTGTAGACAGGTACAGTGCGTGTACTGCACATTGTAGATGGGCACTGTGTGTGTACTGCACTGTGTAGAGAGTTACTGTGTGTTCTGCACAGTATCGTGAGTTACTGTGTGTGTACAGCACAGTCTAGAGACGCAATGTTTGTGTGTATTGCACAGTGAAGTGAGGCATTCTGTGAGTACTGCGCAGTGTAGAGAGGTACTGTGTGTGTACTACACTCTGTAGCGAGTTTCTGCGTGTGTACTGCACAGTGTAGGGGGGCACTGTGTGTATCTGCACAGTGTAGAGAAGCACTGTGTGTGTACTGCAAGGTGTAGAGAGGCACTGTGTTTGTGCTGCACATTCTAGAGGGGCACTTTGTGTGTGTACTGCAAAGTGTAGAGAGGCAATGTGTATGTATGCACAGTGTAGAGTGGTACTGTGTGTGTTCTGCACACTGTAGAGGGGCAATCTGTGTGTCTGCACAGTGTAGAGAGCACTCTGTGTGTACTTCACAGTGTAGAGAGGCACTGTGTGTGTAATCTACAGTGTAGAGAGGCACTGTGTGTGAACTTCATAGTGTAGAGAGGTACTCTATGTATACTGTACAGAGTAGTATGTTACTGTGTGTGTACTGCACAGTGTAGATTGGGTCTGAGTGTGTACTGGACAGTGAAGAGAGGCAATGTGTGTGTACTGCACAGTGTAGATTGGTACTGTGTTTTTACTTCACAATGTAGAGGGTTACATTGTGTTTACTGCACAGTGTAGAGAGGCACTGTGTGTGTACTGCACAGTGTAGAGAGACTCTGTGTGTACTGCACTGTGTAGAAAGATACTGTATGTATACTTCACAGTGTAGATAGGCACTTTGTGTGCACTGCACAGAATAGAGAGGTAATGTGTGTGTACTGCACAGTGTAGAGTGGTACTCTCTTTGTACTGCACAGTGTAGAGAGGCACTGTGTGTGTACTACACAGTGTAGTGAGGTACTGTGTGTACTGCACAGTGTAGAGAGTTACTTTGTGTGTACTGCACGGTCTAGAGAGGCACTGTTTTGGTTCTGCTAGTATAGAGTGGCACTGTATGCGTACTGCACAGTCTAGACAGGCACTGTGTGTGTATTGCACAGTATAGAGAGTTATTTTTTGTGTACTGCACAGTCTAGATTGTACTCTTGGTGTATGTCACAATCTAGAGAGGCACTGTGTGTGTACTGCACATTGTAGAGTGGCACCGTGTGTGTAATGTACAGTGTAGTGTGGCAATGTGTGTGTACTGCAAAGTTTAGAGAGGCACTGTTTGTGTACTGCACATTCTAGATAGGCATTGTGTGTGTACTGCACAGTGTATAGGTTCACTGTGTGTGTACTGCAAAGTGTAGAAAGGTTCTGTTTGTGTGCTGCAAAGTGTAGTGTGGTACTGTTTGTGTACTGCACAGTTTAGAGAGGTACTGTGTGTGTACTGCACGGTGTAGAGAAGTACTGTGTGTGTACTGGACAGTGTAGAGAGGCACAGTGTATGTCCTGCACAGTGTAGTGGGGCACTGTGTGTGAACTTTACAGTGTAAAAGGCACTGTGTGTGCAGTGCACAATACAGAGAGTTTCTCTGTGTGTATTGCACAGTGTAGAGGGGCACTGTGTGTGTACTGTACAGTGTAGAGTGGTACTGTTTGTGTACTGCAGAGTCTGGAGAGGCATTGTGTGTGTCCTGCACAGAGTAGATTGTTACTGTGTGTGTACTGCAAGGTGTAGAGTGGTACTGTGTGTGTACTGCACAGTGTAGAGAGGTACTGTATGTGTGCTTAGCAGTGTAGAGCGGTTCTGAGTGTCTACTGCACAGTGGAGTGATGAACTGTGTGTGTACTGCACAGTGTCGCGAGATACAGTGTGTGGATTGCATAGTGTAGAGAGGTACTGTGGGTGTACTGTACCGTGTAGAGGGGCACTGTGTTTGTGATGCACAGTGTAGAGAGGCACTGTGTGGTTACTGCACAGTGTGGAGAGGTATTGTGTGTGTACTGCACAGTGTAGGTAGGTACTGTGTGTGTACTGCACAGAGTATAAAGGCACTCTGTGTTTACTGCGCTGTGTAGAATGGTACTGTGTGTGTATTTCACAGTGTAGAGTGGCACACTGTGTGTTGTGCACAGTCTAGAGAGGCACAGTGTGTGTGTACTGCACAGTATAGGGACCAACTCTGTTTGTAGTGCACAGTCTAGAGAGTCATTGTATATGTATTTCAGAGTGTGGAGTAGTACTCTGTTTGTAATGCACAGTTTAGAGAGGTACTGTGTGTGTAATGCACAGTGTAGAAAGGTACTCTGTGTGTATTGCACAGTTTAGAGTGGTACTGTGTTTGTACTGCAGAGTGTAGCGAGTTAATGTGTCTGTAGTGCCCAGTGTAGGGAGGTATTGTGTGGGTACTGCACAGTGTAGTGATGTACTGTGTGTGTGATACACTGTGTAGAGAGGCACTGTTTGCGTACTGTACAGTGTAGAGAGCACTGGGTGTGTAATGCACAGCGAAGAGATGCAATGTGTGAGTAGTGCACAGTCTAGAGAGGCACTGTTTTTTGTGTACTTCACAGTGTAGAGAGCCACTCTGTTTGAAATGCACAGTCTAGAAGGGCATTTTGTGTTTGTACTTCAAATTGTAGAGAGGTACTCTGTGAGTAATCCAAAATGTAGAGAGTCAATGTGTGTGTACTGCACAGTGTAGAGTGGAAATGTGTGTGTACTGCTCAGGGTAGAGAGGCACTGTGTCTGTACTGAACAGTGTAGAGTGGTACTTTGTGTGTGCTGCACAGGTTAGAGAGGCAATGTGTGTGTAGTGTACAGTGTAGAAAGGCACTGTGTGTGTACTGCACAGTGTAGAGATGCACTGTGTGTGTATTTCACAGTCTAGAAATGCACTGTTTGTGTGTACTGCACAGTGTAGAGAAGTAGTGTGTGTGTACTGCACTGTGTAGAGTGTTTCTGCTTGTGTGCTGCACGGTGTAGAACGGCATTCTGTGTGTCTGCACAGTGTAGAGAGGCACTGTGTGTGTACTGCAAGGTGTAGAAAGGCACTGTGTGTGTACTGTAAATTGTAGAGCGGCACTGAGTGTGTGTGTACTGCATAGAGTAGGGAGGTTCTGTATGTGTACTGCACAGTTTAGAAAGGTTCTGTGTGTTTACTGCACAGTGTAGAGATGTACTTTGTGTGTACTGCACACTGTAGAGAGGCACTCTGTTTTTACTGTACCGTGTAGAGATGCACTGTGTGTGTAATGCATAGTGTAGAGGTGTACTTTATGTGTACTGCACAGTGTAGAGAGGTTCTTTTTGTGTGCTGCACAGTATTGAGTGGTAATGTACGTGTACTGCACAGTGTAGACATGTTCTGTGTGTGTACTTCACAGTGTAGAGTGGTACTTTGTGTGTACTGCACAGTTTATAGAGGTACTGTGTGTGTACTGCACTGAGTAGATAGGAACTGTGTGTGTATTGGAGAGTGTTGAGAGGCACAGTGTGTTTACTGTACTGTGTAGTGGGGCAATGTGTTTGAAAGTTACTGTGTAGAGAGGCACTGTGTGTGTAGTGCATGGTCTAGAGAGGCTCTCTGTGTTTACTGCACTGTGTAGAGTGGCACTATGTGTGTACTGCACAGTCTGGAGAGGATTTGTTTGTGTACTGCACAGTGTAGAGAGGTACTGTGTGTGTACTGCACAGTGTAGAGAGGCACTGTGTAAGTACTGCGCTGTGAAGAGAGGTAATGTGTGTGTACATCACAGTGTAGAAAGGCACTGGGTGTGTAGTGCACAGTCTAGAGAAGCTCTCTGGGTGTGTTTACTGCACAGTGTAGAGAGCCACAGTGTTTGTACTGCACAGTCTAGTTGGGCATTGTGTGGGTATTTCACAGTGTAGAGAGGTACTATGTGTGTAATGCACAGTGTAGAGAGGTACTATGTGTATACTGTACAGTGTAGAGAGGTTTTCTGTGTGTGTACTTCACAGTGTAGAGTGGTACTGTGTGTGTACTGCAAATTGTAGAGAGGTACTGTGTGTGTACTTCAAAGTGTAGAGAGGTATTCTGTTTGTACTGCACAGTGTAGTGAGGTACTGTGTGTGAGCTGCACTGAATAGAGAGGCACTGTTTGTTTACTTTACTGTGTACATGGGCACTGTGTGTATACTGCACAGTGTAGAGAACCACTCTGTTTGTACTGCACAGTCTGGAGGGCATTGTGTGTGTAATTCACAGTGTAGAGAGGAAATCTGTGTGTACTGCACAGTGTAGAGAGGCACTGTGTGTGTACAGCACAATGTAGAGTGTTACTGTGTGTGTATTGCACAGTGTAGTTATGTACTTTGTGTGTGCTGCACATTGTACAGAAGTTCTATGAGTGTGCTGCACAGTGTAGAGAGGTAGTTTGTGTGTACTGCACAGTGTAGAGAGGTTCTGTGTGTGTACTGGACAGTGTAGAGAGGCACTGTATGTGTACTGCACAGTGTAGAGTGGCACTTAGTGTGTATTTTAGAGCGTAGAGATGATCTGTTTGTGTATTGCACAGTTTAGAGAGGCACAGTGTGTGTACTGTACAGTGTAGAGAGGCACTGAGTGTGAATTGCACAATCTAGAGGGGCACTATGTGAGTACTTCACAGTGTAGAGAGGCATTGTGTGTGTACTTTACAGTGTAGAGAGGCACTGTGTGTGTAATGCACAGTCTAACGTGGCATTGTGTAATTACTGCACAGTGTAAATTTGTATTTTGTGTGTACTGCACAGTGTACAGAGGTGCTGTGTGTGTACTGCACAGTGTAGAGGGGCACTGTGTATGTACTGCAGAGTGTAGAGTGTTACTTTTTGTGTGCTTCACAGCGTAGGGTGGCACTCTGTGTGTACTGTACAGTGTAGAGTGGCACTGTGTGTGTACGGCACAGTGTAGAGATGAACTGTGTGCGTATTGCACAGTCTAGAGAGGTACTGTGGGTGTGTACTGCACAGTGAAGGGAGGCACTCTGTGTGTACTGCACAGTCTAGAGAGGCATTGTGTGTGTACTGCACAGTGTAAAGAGTTACGGTGTGTGAACTGCACAGTTTAGAGGGGCACTTTGTGCGTATTGCACAGTGTAGAGAGGGACTGTGTGTCGGCTGCACAGTGTAGTGGGGCATTGTGTGTGTACTCTACAGTGTGGAGAGGTACTGTTTGTGTACAACACAGGGTAGAGTGTTACTGTGTGTGTAATGCAAAGTGTAGAGATGCACTCTTTGTGTACTGCACAGGTTTGAGAGGCACTGTTTGTGTACTGGACAGTCTAGAGAGACATTGTGTATGTACTGGAGAGTGAAGAGCGGTAATGTGTGTGTAATGCACATTGTAGATTGGTTCTGTGTGTGTGCAGCACAGTGTAGAGAGGTACTCTGTGTGTGCTGCACAGCGTAGAGAGGCACTGTGTGTGTACTGTACAGTGTAGAGAGGCTCTGTGAATATACTGCACAGTGTAGAGAATCACAGTGTGTATACTACACAATCTAGAGAGGCACTGTATGTGTGTACTGCACATTGTAGAGAGGCACTGTGTGTGTATTGCACAATGAAGAGAGGTACTGTGTGTGTACTGCACAGTGTAAAGTGCTACTGTGTGTGGACTGCATAGTGTAGAGAGGCACTCTGTGTGTCTGCACAGTGTAGAGATGAACTCTGGGTGTAAAGCACAGTGTAGATAGGCAATGGGTGTGTACTGTACAGTGTAGAGAGGCACTGTGTGTGTACGGCATAGTATAGAGAAGGTCTCTATGTGTACTGCACAGTGTAGTGAGGTACTTTGTCTGTGCTGCACAGTTTAGTGTGGTACTCTATGTGTACCGCACAGTGTAGAAAGGTAATGTGTGTGTACTGCACAGTGTAGAGAGGTACTGATTGTATGTACTACACAGTGAAGAGAGGTTGTGAGTGTGTATTGCACAGTGTAGAGAGGTACTCTGTGTGTACTACACAGTGGAGAGAGGCACTGTGTGTGTACTTCAAAGTGTAGAGGGGCACTGTGTGGGTAGTGCACAGTGTAGAGAGTTACTGTGTGTGTACTGCACAGTGTAGGGAAATATTTTGTGTGTACCGCACAGTGTAGATATGTACTTGTGTTTACTGCAGAGTGTAGAGGGGCACTGTGTCTGTACTGCACAGTTTAAAAGGCACCGTGTGTGTTCTGTACAGTGTAGACAGTTACTGTGTGTTTAATGTACAGTGTAGTGAGGCACTGTGTGTGTACTGCACAGTCTAGAGAGGCATTCTGTGTACTACAGAGTGTAGGGAGGCACTGTTTGTGTATTGCACAGTGTAGAGGTGTTCTTTGTGTGTGCTGCAGAGTGTAGAGAGGTACTGTGTGTGTGTTCTGCACAGTTTAGAGATGTACTGTGTGTGTACTGGACATTGTAGAGAGGCACTTTGTACGTACTGCACAGTGTAAAGAGGCAATGTTTGTGTACTGCATAGTGTGGAGAGCCATTGTGTGTATATCTTACAGTATAGAGAGGTACTGTGTGTGTACTTGACAGTCTAGAGCGGCATTGTTTGTGTACTGCACAGTGTAGAAATGTACTGTGTGTGTATTGCACATTGTAGAGAAACACTGTGTGTGTACTGCACAGTGTAGAGAGGTAATGTGTGTTTAATGCACAGACTAGACTGTCACTGTGTGTGTGCTGCACAGTCTAGAGTGTTAGAGTGTGTACTGCACAGTCTAGAGAGGCACTGTGTGTATACTTCACATTCCAGTGAGGCACTGTGTGTGTACTGCACAGTGTATTGTGGTAATGTGTGTGTACTGCACAGTGTAGAGGGGTACTTTGTGTTAATTTCACAGTGTAGAGAGGCACTGTCTGTGTACTGTACAGTGTAGGGAGGCAATGTTTGTGTACTGCACAGTGTGGAGGTGCAATGTGCGTACACTGCACAGTCTAGAGGGGCACTGTGTGTGTACTGCACAATGTAGAACGGTATTGTTTGTGTACTGCACAGTTTAGATTGTTACTGTGTATGTACTGCACAGTGTAGTGTGGTACAGTATGTGTACTGCACAGTGAAGTGAAGTACTGGGTGTGTACTGCACAGTGTATTGAGGTACTGTGTGTGTGCTGCACAGTGTAGGGAGGCACCCTGTGTGTACTGTACAGTGTAGGGTAGCACTGTGTGTGTACTGAACAGTGCAGAGTTGCACTGTGTGTGTACTGCACTGTCTAAAGCTGCATTGTTTGTGTGTATTTCACAGTGTTAAGAGGCACTGTGCTTGAACTGCACAGTCTAGAGAGGCATTGTGTGTGTACTGCACAGTGTAGAGAGTTACTGTTTGTGTACTGCACATTGTAGAGTGGTACTGTGTTTGTACTGCACAGTGTAGAGAGTTACTGTGTGTGTATTGTACAGTGTAGAGAGGCAC